>Ga0082212_10000019_pt1 | contig 221628 bp, 204 predicted proteins | sample TergutNt197P3_FD_71548 | JGI IMG/M metagenome (GOLD analysis project Ga0082212, IMG submission 71548) | Neocapritermes taracua P3 segment gut microbial communities from Petit-Saut dam, French Guiana - Nt197 P3 | ecosystem: Host-associated > Arthropoda: Insects > Digestive system > Gut ... | reverse complement strand
CAACACCAGCTGAGGTACTGAAGTACAGCAGTAATGTGTGGCTACAAGAGTATGGATTTAGAAAGTCTATTGATAGCAATATACAGACCGTGCTGTATAGGGAGGGGGCACCTAGGGTGTAGGAAAGATTAGGGTTGACCCTTTAGCAAAACCCTGCTAGATAGTTAACCCAGACGACCACTAGGTTGCCCCCGGCCCCAGAGGGGGGTTAGACCTAGTGGTGGCTGAGTTATGCTATAATGATAACATGAAGAGGCTCGTTTTAATTGATGGCAAGTCGGTATTCTATCGCGGGTACTATGCCATGGGCGGGCTAAAGACAGAAGGCGGCACACTGGTCGGCGGAGTTTATGGCTTTGCCGCCATGGCGCTGGAAGTTATCCGTAAACTTGAGCCTGATTTCGTGGCCGTAGCCTGGGACAAGGCCGGTACTAATATCCGTCGGCGACGAGAAATTTATCCTGAATATAAAGCGGGGCGCGTTAAGGCACCTGATGATTTTTATGCCCAAGTGCCGATTTTGCATGAACTATTGAATTGTTTTGGCTGGCCGCTCTACGAATTAGACGATTTTGAGGCTGATGATATCATCGGCACGCTAGCCCAGCAAGCCGAAGAAACTTGCTCACTAGAAACAATTATAATCTCTTCAGATCTTGATATGTTGCAAGTAGTGGGCGACCGCACACACCTGTACGCTCTAAAAAAAGGTTTTACCGACATTGAAAAGTTCGATATTACCGCCCTAGAAGTCAAATACGGCATCAGCAAAGAACAGTTTTTGGACCTGAAGGCCCTCAAGGGCGATTCTAGTGATAATATACCTGGCGTGCCAGGCATTGGCGAAAAAACTGCTACGGCCCTGCTGCAAGAATATGGCACCCTGGACCAAATATATGAAAATATCGCTTTGGTCAAATCTGCCTGGGCGAGGAAACTAGAAGAAGGAAAAGGCTCAGCCTATATGAGTAAAAAGTTGGCCGAGTTGGTTTTGGACGCGCCGATTGAACTTGACCTCGTGGCCATGGACGTGCGCAGATTGGACGCTGGGCGCCTGCGAACCGAGCTTGATAAATTAGAGTTTCGCTCGCTGATTCGTCGCTTGCCTGATTATATGCGAGAGGATAAGGCTATAAGTAACGCCGCTTCGCAAAACACAGTAGCGACAAATAACGTGCCAGCCGAGTTTGAAATAATAAGAAATGACGCTGAGCAAATTGCGTTGGTGTCAAAAGGTTGTTTTATCGCGCATGACGTGAAAAAATTTTTTGAAAACTGGGCCGAGCCAACCATTAAAAGCTTGCGCGATATTGAACTTTTTGACACTAGATTAGCTGGTTTTTTGCTGAACTCTTTGCGCAAAGCCTCCGACATCGAGGACGAGACTGCAGAAAAAATTTATGCACTTTATGTTGATCGCAAAGAAAAATTGGTGGCTCTGCCCAAGCTTTATAAATTGGCCTGCAAGATAGATTTTCCGCTACAAATTTTGTTGGCCAAAATTGAGTCGCGGGGCGTTGAATTAGATCTGAAGATTCTCGCTAAAATGAGTAAGAAATTGCACAAAAAAGTTGGCGAGCTAGAACAAGAAATTTGGCTAGCGGCGGGCAAGGAATTTAACATCGCCAGCCCTTTGCAGCTTTCGGAAATACTGTTTCAGACATTGAATTTACCCAACAAAGGCGTTAAAAAAACGGCGCGCGGTTTTTCGACGGGCGCGAATGAACTAGAGAAATTACGCGGTCTGAACCCAATTATTGAGCTGATAGAAAAATATCGCGAGCTGACAAAAATTCTCTCGACCTACGTAGATGCTCTGCCTAAATTGGCTGGTGAGTCAAATCGTTTGCACACAAAATTTCAGCAAGACATTACCCAAACCGGCCGCCTGAGTTCGTCCGAGCCAAACCTGCAAAACATACCCGCGCGTACCGAACTTGGTCGCGAGATTCGCACCGCTTTTGTGGCCAGAAACAACAAGTTAATTGTCAACGCAGACTATTCGCAATTTGAGCTGCGTCTAGCGGCGGCGCTGGCGGGCGACACAAATTTGATTGAAGATTTTCAGGACGACGACATTGACATTCACACCAAAACTGCCGCCGAGGCATTCGGTCGAGCCATGGAAGACGTGTCTGAGGCCGAAAGGCGAGCGGCTAAGGTGATTAATTTTGGTGTGCTATATGGCATGAGTCCGCGAGGGCTGTCTCAAGCTGCTGACATGAGCATGGTTGAGGCTAAGGATTTTATTTACCGTTATTTTCGTCTGCGTCAACCAATTCGAGATCTCATCAACAAAACCGTTCACCAAGCAGAAATCGAGGGGTACGTTGAGACTTTGTTTGGACGTCGTCGACTCACTCCTGATGTTAAATCACCAGTTTACGTGGTGCGCGAGGCAGCCAAGCGCGCCGCGGCCAATATGCCAATTCAGGGCACCGAGGCCGACTTAATGAAAATGGCCATGCTGCGCATTGAGCGAGAAATCCCCGAAGCTGAACAATTTATGCAGATTCACGATTCTATTATGGTGGAGTGTGATCCGCAGGCGGCCGAAATGGTGGGCAAGAAAATGAAGCAGATTATGGAAAATATCTACCCGAGTATTGGCGTGAGGCTAAAAGTGGATATTAAAATTGGCAAAAATTGGAGCGAATTGTAATACAATAGAATCATGATTTATCTCTATTCAGGCGAGAATGATTTTGCTATAACCGAGAAATTACGGGCAGTTTCTGAGGCTTTTAAGAAAAAATATTCCGACGCGAGCGTGGAGCGTATTGATGGTAGCGAAATTAGTACAGCGGAACTATCAGCAAAATTAACTAGTATTGATATGTTCACGTCTAGGAAACTTTTGGTACTTACTGACATGGGCAAGAAGAAAAACACCTGGGACACGCTTGCTCAAAGTTTGGCCTTGGTACCAGATTCGACAGAGGTGGTTATTATCGAAGCCAAGCCCGATGGCCGGCTTAATGCTACTAGGGAAATCAAAAAGGTGGCAAAAACTACCGAATTTAAGTTGCTGGCGCGACACGAATTGGAGCAGTGGACACGGCAAACTGTTCAGGAATTGAAATTAGAAATTAAAAACGATGCATTGAGGCTGTTGATTGAGTTTTGTGAGAGCAACCAGTGGCAGATTATGCATGAGTTGAAAAAATTATCGCTCATCACTAAAGTTATCACTAGTGGAATAATAGTTCAATATGTCGAACCTAGTCCAGGGACGGACGTTTTTCGGGTACTGGAGTTTGCTATTAATAAAGACCTTGACGTACTTAACGCGGCCCTGGATATCCTGCGGCAAAAAGAAGACGTGAATAAATTTTTGGGACTTTTAACGAGTCAGATTTTTACCTTGACGGCCCTCAAAAACAGCCCTGAACAGGCTAGCGTTGCGCGCGATATGGGTCTGGCGCCGTTTTTAGTGTCTAAACAAACGGGGTTGGCGAGAGCAATAACCCCTAATCAACTGAACAAATTAGTGGCCTCTATGGCCGAAATTGACGGGCGCGTTAAGCTAGGCGAGGACGGCTGGTTGTTGATTAAATTAGCTCTGAACCGCCTCTTTGGCTAAATTTATTGAAAAAACTAAGCTTAACTGGTATAATTTTAGCATGTCACAATACACCATACCTCAGGACGTGGAAACTGAGGACAAGATAATCGGGCCGTTTGGCATGCGCCAATTGATATATTTGGCTATTACCGCCGCTATGATTGGCCTTGGTGTTGCTTTATTTTCGCTATCACCGGTGTTGGTGGTCATTCCTCTGCCGGTGGCGATTTTCTTTTTGATAATTGCATTGCCGCTCAAAAAAGACCAGCCTATGGAAAACTGGGTAGCGGCTATTATTAGATTTCGCCTCAAACCGCAGAAGCGCACTTGGCAAAATGACGGGCAAGAGAGTTTTATTACTATTGACGAAGCTGTGGAGATCGACGAAGTGGCAATTAAGGACGTGGCGGGCGAGGAAGCCGAGAAGCGAATTTCGTTCCTGTCTCAGCTGGTTGACTCTGAAGGCTGGGCGACGCGCGGCATTAATTCTCCAATCGGCGCGCCGACTTCGGCGATCAGTAACGACGTGATGATGGAATCTAATAACGTGGTTGATATGTTTGATTCGACTCACTCAGCCACTGTAGGTAGCGAGTTAGCGCAGTCGCAAAACGATTATCGCGACGCTTTGGTGAATCAAATGCAGTCTAATTTTGAAACTGAAACTAGCGGCCGGCCGGCCGACAATTCGGCTTTTAATATACCGGGTGCGCCAATGAATGATCAGGGGGTGGGGAGTGCAGCCCAATAACGCTCTCGGAGGGCCAGTACAGGGTCCGCAAACAGCTGCTGTACCGCCGCCAAACCCGGGCTCTTTAGGCGCGGCACCGAGTTTGAACGTTCCTGGCGCGTCGGCTCCTGCTGGTCAACAAGGCGCCCCTCAAGCTAATGTTTTTGGCAACCAACCAGGTGTTGTTCCTGGGCAACCCAATCCAGATCGCACGGTCGCTCCGCCAGCCGTGGCCGCAGCGCCCAACTTGTCGCAAACACCAGCATCAGCAGGGATACCAGCTGGTCAACAGAGCCAACAAGGGCAAGAGCCGCCAGTTGCCCAGTTTCGCGAAACCCCGGCTGCCGGCACAGCGCCCGCCCAAGACGCTAACCAGAACAAGGACGCCAATGTCAAAAACCCTAATTCAACCCAAAACTCATTGTTAATTTCTCAAATCCGCAACGATATGGTGGTGATGAGCGACGGTAGTTTTCGCGGAGTGGTGACCTGCCAGTCAATCAACTTTGACCTTATGAGCACTACTGAACAAGAGGGCATTGAGGCTTCTTTTCAAGGATTTATTAACTCTCTTTATTTTCCTATTCAGATTTTCTTGCGATCTCAGCGCGTCGATATTGAGCCATATTTGAAATATATTAATAATTTACGTCTGCAACAAGAAAATATGCTGCTAGGTAACTTGATGGATAATTATATGGATTTCATAGATCGCCTGGCGGCCGAGGCTAATATCATGAACAAAGCTTTCTTTGTGATAGTTGAATTTAACCCAGCTGGAGATATTAACTCCCAAACCAACTCTACTAAGAACCTGTTTTCTAACTTGTTTGGCGGCGACAAACAGCAGGCGATGAAGGTTTCTGCTCAAAGTTTCGCTAAGGCTAAAGAGGAAATTGGCAATCGCACGACCGCGATAATTAACGGGCTAGAGGGCGTAGGAATTAACAGTAAACGGCTTAACACCAGGGACTTAGTGACGCTTTATTACAATATTTATAACCCAGATACCGCACTGAACGAACCGCTGGGGGATTTCAAGAAATTCACCAACCTTTACACTTCTAGGGGAGTCAAAGAAGAAGGTGCGCCAGCAGGGCCACAACCAGCGAACACAGGAGGACAAAATGGCTAAAAAGAACGTGATTAGTGAAGCTGAACAACAGCGAATCAACGAAATACAGTCTGTCGAGAACGAATTCCAAAAGGGTATAACCACCCTACGCGACTTGATTTCGCCAGCCTCACTAGAGTTTGAGGCAGGATATTTTCGATTGGGTACAAAATTTGCTCGAACTATTTACGTCTACGGCTATCCGCGGCAAATTTATACCGGCTGGCTAAGTTCGGTCATTAACCTAGATGAAGTTCTTGACCTTTCAATGTATATTTATCCCGTTGAGAGCCAGGTGGTGCTGAATAACCTGAAAAAACGGGTGACTCAGCTGGAAGCTTCTATGGAAGTTAACGCCGAAAAAGGCAAAGTGCGTGACCCAGCGCTAGAGGCGGCGCTGTCTGATGCTGAGCAGCTACGAGATCAGTTGCAGCTTGGCGCTCAACGCTTCTTCCGCTACGGCCTTTACATTACTTTTTATGCTGACAATTTGGACGACCTGAACTTTATTCAACACAAGCTCGAAAACATTATGGGGCAGCAATTGATTTTGACCAAAACCGCTAGCTCACAACAAGAACAAGGCCTCAATTCAACCGTACCGCAATTCACTGACAAACTACAGATTCGCCGCAACATGAACACCGGCGCTATTTCGACTTCTTTCCCGTTCACTTCGGCAGACCTGACACAAAAAGAAGGCATTTTATATGGCGTCAATATGCACAACAACGGCTTGGTGATTTTTGACCGTTGGAGCCTAGAAAACGCCAACCTGACCGTTTTCGCTAAGTCTGGTGCTGGTAAATCGTTTACAGTCAAACTTGAAGCGCTACGTACAATGATGCTAGGCGCAGAAGTGATTATTATTGACCCGGAAAATGAATATGAAGAGTTGTCCAACGCTGTTGGTGGCACATATATTCGCCTCAGCCTGAACTCTGACACGCGTATCAACCCGTTTGATTTGCCGAAAATTATTGACACCGAGGAGGCCGATGACGCGCTGCGTGCTAATCTTATCACCCTGCACGGGCTTTTGCGCCTGATGCTTGGCAATGAGGCTAACCCGCTAAGTCCAGCCGAGGAATCCGACCTTGATCAGGCTCTAATTGACACATACGCCCGCGTGGGCATCACCGCGGACCCACTCACTCACCAGTCGCGACCGCCTGTTATGGCTGATCTTTATGAAACATTACTACACATGAACGGCAACGGCCCACAACTTGCCCAGCGGCTACGCAAATACACCGTGGGTACCTTTGCGGGCATCTTTTCACAGCAGTCTAATGTGGACATCAATAACACTATGGTGGTCTTTAATATTCGCGACCTGGAAGACGAGCTGCGACCAGTGGCTATGTACATCGTACTTTCGCATATTTGGAGCATTGTGCGTACTGACCAACGTAAGCGCATGTTAATTGTTGACGAGGCCTGGCAGCTTATGAAATACGAAGACTCGGCAGCTTTCCTGTTTTCAATCGCTAAACGTGCTCGTAAATATTTCTTAGGGTTGACTACTATTTCGCAAGACGTAGAAGATTTCATGAGTTCTAAAATGGGTCGGGCAATTATCTCTAACGCATCTATGCAAATTTTATTGAAGCAGGCTCCGTCAGCCGTAGAAGTAATATCTAAAGTGTTTATGTTGACAGACCAAGAAGCAAAACTGCTGACCAACTTCCCGGTGGGGCAGGGCTTGTTTTTTGCCGGGCCCAACCATGTACAAATTCAAGTTATCGCCAGTCCGGTTGAAACAACTCTCATAACCACCAACCCACAAGAACGCATGCGCGAACACAAGCCCGAAGCTCAACAGCAATAATACGTTTCTAAGTTAAAACTATTTTATTGCCAAATTTTTCATTTAATAATCGGCAGTCCGTGATAAAAACATTTGGAATGCCGTCCAGAAGTTTTTCGATTTTTTTCACCCGCTCTAAATCAATATCGTTAAATAAATCGTCAAATATCACGTATTCTATTTGATATTTTTTAATCAATATAATAAATATTGTTAAAATTATCAGCTTGCCCTCGCCGCGCGAAACCTGACGTTCGGCCTTTTTATTGTTAATCAAAAAACCAATGTCGTCCTTGTGGGGCCCCACACTGGTAAAACCCAGTGCACGTTCTTTTTGATAATTAACCTTCAATTGATTTAAAATTTTTGCGGCAGTGTCGTGATTTTTGTAAACTAGTTCTATTTTTTCATTTGCGCCGGTTACTTTTTGATATTCCTCGGAAATATATTGGTTAACTTCTTTCACCCAAATCTGGCGCGCTGCAATAATCTCTGCGGCTAAATTAGCCATTTGTTCGTCCCAAATATTTAAATCTGTCTGTTTTAAAAACTCCTGCTTAAGAAGTTTATTGCGCTGTAAAATTATTCTATTATACTTTCGAATTATTTCAGAATATCCTGGTTGGGTTTGAGAAATAAAATAGTCTATAAATTCACGTCGTTTTTTGGGTGAACTATAAAGAATCCTGGAGTTTTCTGGCTCAAAAAGAACAATTTGTTTTTTATTATTAGTAGACAATGTTTTAAAATTTTTAGAGTTTAACTGGAAAGTTTTTTGATTATTTTGAAATTTCACTATTCTTTTTTCAGTGTTGTTAATATTTAAATCGACCCGCCACCAATCAGTTTGATTATTAGTAATATCTAGAAAGTTAGATCGCCAAGATTTTCCCTGCAAGGAAATATAAATAGCTTCGACCAAAGAGGTTTTACCGCTACTATTTAAACCTGTAATTAAATTAACGCCGGGCTTAAATTCAACCACAAAATTTCGGTGTTTACGAAAGTTTTGTAATTTTAATCGCATACTCAACTCTTAGTCGGCATAATTATATGTTTATAACTAATATCTTCAACACCTTTTAATAAAATAGGCGCTAGCTTACCACTAAAGTTAAACTCTATCTCCTCGGAACTAATACAATTTAAAGCTTCTATTAAATATCTCGCATTAAGACTAATCTCCGCCGAGCCTTTAACTTTAGCTGTTAGTTCTGATGTGTTCTCGCCAAATTCTGATGCGATAGATTGAATAGTAATATGGCTCTTTTTCTCATCAATTTTAATTGTAATTACACCCGCTGTTTCGCGCGCAAATAGTTCAGATATTTTAATCGTACGTAAAAACTCATCTTTAGAAAGAGTAAAATTATTTTCGGTTTTAGAGGGAATTAACCCCTGATAGTCGATAAAATTACCAGAAATTAACCTGGAGGTAATTTCTATATTATTTAAAATAAAGCTCACTTGATCTTCATTAATTAAAATATTTATATCCTCTAATTCTTCCGGGATAGATTGACTTACAATACTTAAAGTAGAGGCTGGAATAATCGCTTTTATATTATTATTATTGGTGATTTGTTTTTCAGCCAACCTATATCCATCAGTCGCCACAAAACTCAGTGTATCACCGTTAGTATACATATAAACTCCAGTTAAAATAGGACGACTAACATCACCAGATGTTACATTAGTGGTTTGATTGACGATATCTTTAAAGTCTTGAGTGTTGATAGTGATTTTTTCGGCTTTTTTAATTTCTGGTATTTCTGGAAAATCCTTTGGATTAATTGTATTAATGGTTGATTTATAACTACCAGCCTCGATTTTTAATTTATCATTAATTAATTCCAGGTTAATATTTACTTTTGGTAAATTAGAGATAAACTCTGTAAGAAGTTTCGCGGGAACGACTATTTTACCTTCTTTTTCAATTTTTGCGTTAATATTTTCAGAAATAGCAACGTCCATATTGGTTGAGTTAATAATTAAACGATTCGAATCGGTGTATAATAATAAATTATTTAAAATAGAAAGACCAGTTTTACTATTAATCACCCGGCTGACCGTCGTGAGAGCTTTTTTAAAATTTTCCTGTGTGATAATTAATTTCATATTTTCCTTTCTATTATATATTTAAAATAGTATTATTAGTAGGTATTGTGGAAAAACCGTAAAACTTAAGATTTCTTAGGTGTAAATAAGCTTTGTTAGGTTGTGTAAAAACGGTGGGCAAAAATATCTTAAAAACTAAGTTTTTACCAATTACTAAAAATAAATTTAAAAAAACCACCAAACTAAAATTAGTTTTACCTAATAATTTTAATGATTTCCCATAGTTTTTCACACAGTTTTTACACATACAATTTCTCGCGAATTTCATTTATTTGGTTACGCAAACTAATATCTAACTTAATATCACGATCAATTTTACGGAACGAACTAATAATAGTCGTCCAATCTTTTCGACCAACGGCCTTAGCGATATTTGGATAGCTTTCATTAAGTTCGGTGCGCATTAAATAAGAAGCGACATGACGCGGAGTGATGATATATTTTACGCGCGAGGAGGAGCAGAGCTCCTCGGGTTTAATACCGTAATAACCAGCAGTTTTAGTGATGATTTGCCGCGCAGTGATATGTTTCGTGTGAGTACTTTTAAGTCCAGTTAAACAACCCTTCACTAAATCTAAATCCGCTTTAATATTTTGAATTTCACAACGAGCTAGTATTGGCGTTAAAAATCCCTCAAGCTCGCGGATATTAGTTTTAATTTGTTCAGCTAAAAACTCCACCGCATCTTGGTCGATAGTGATATTTTTCACCTCAGCTTTTTTCTGAATAATCGCCATACGCATTTCATATGGCGGCAGGGTAATGTCTATTGTCATTCCCATACCGAGTCGACTTTGCATACGGTCGGTTAGGCCAGCAATCACCGATGGGTGGCGATCGCCAGCAATAACAATCTGCTTGTTTTTAAGGTAAAGAGAATTAAATGTGTTAAAGAAGTCTTCCTCGACCTTTTCCTTACCAGCGATAAACTGAATATCGTCTATAATTAACACATCTGTTTCGCGAAATTTTTTATGATAGTTTTGGTCTTTTGTGCGAATATAATTGACATATGAATTAGTAAATTGTTCAGCTGTGGTGTAGATTACCTTTAGTTTCGGGTGGTTTTCGCGTATATGGTTACCGATAGCTTGAACAAGGTGAGTTTTGCCAAGACCGACACCGCCATAAATAAAAAGCGGATTATAGGCCTTGCTGGGCTGTTGAGCTACTCGTTCAGCAGCGGCGTATGCTAGGTCATTGCTGGAGCCAATAATAAACCCATCAAAAGTGTAACGAGGGTTAAGCCCGCCAACTATTTTCAGTTCATCGTCTGTTTGGTCGGTTGTACCCGGCGCTTTATTACGAGACCGTTTTATTTCAGTAGACTTTTTTTTGTTATTCATCACAAATCTTACTACTGGGTTTTGATAGCCATTGTGTTTTAAAGCCTTAGTAATCTCACTTTTACATTTCAGCTCAATATTTTTATGGACAAAAACATTATAGCTGCTAATAATCACTTCCTCGCCGTTAAGCTCGGTGATTTCCGATTGATTAATCAACATATTAAAGTTAGTCGGCGAAATTGAAATTTCCAATTCACCCTTAACGGCTCCCCATAATTTTTGCTCTGCTTCCATAACTCTCTTCTAACTTTTGTCTGGTGAATATAGTACTGCATGTCAGAGTTTTCCACAAATGAACAAATTTTTTATAAAATATTAAAACATCAAAACACCGAGATCAAGGGGCGGTGTTTTCCACAAAAACACACTACACCTGTAATATTTGTGGAAAAACTAAGCAATTTAGTGGAAAAAGTTTTGACGATATTTTAAAACCCAATTATTTTTTATTGACTTGTCGAACAAAAAATAGGTTTATTTTTTACAACAAGGCTGTACAGCCGACTATTAGTTGGGCGTTTACGCTATCTAAAATTCGCCGAATGTGCTAAAATGAAGCAGCTATGAGTGAGAAAAATAAGAAGTTGATTAAGTTTTTGTTGGTAGTCACGGTGCTTTATTGTATATTTTTCCATTTTCGCGACACAATTGAACAGCCAATATTTAATATCTTGCTGTTTATTTATAACTTCATTGGTGACTTTGGTGTGTCAGTCATTATATTGACCATTTTGGTGCGTTTAATGCTGTGGCCGCTGGTGGCAAAACAGTTTAAACAGCAGAAAAAAATCCAGTCAATTCAGCCGCAACTAACAAAAATTAAGGAAAAAACCAAAGGCAATAAAACGCTAGAAGCGACGATGATGCAGGAGCTTTATAAAGAGCACGGTATCAAGCCAGCCAGCTCACTTTTGACTTTGGTGATTCAGCTGCCGGTTTTCATGGCTATCTTTTGGATTATTCGCCATCTATCCGATATTTTTAATGTCAATGAGGAGATTGCAGCTGGCGCTCACGAATATGTGCAAAATACCGTTTATCCATTTCTGCAAGATTTACCGAACATTTCTAGTATTATAGCTGCGCCCGATAGTTTTAGCCCACACTTGTTTGGCGTTGTTGATTTAACTCATTTGGCGACTCAAGATTGGGTGGTGATGATTTTGGCTCTTGCCGCCGCAGGTTTTCAATATTTGCAGACTCGTATGACTATGCCGAATAATAAAAATAAGCGCACATTAATGAGTATGTTCAAAGAAGCTGCCGAGGGCAAAGAAATGAGCCAGGGCGAAATTATGCAGCAGTCAATGGGGTCGATGATGAAATTCTTCCCAATTTTGACTTTTGTAATAGCCATTAATTTCCCGGGAGCGCTGGTGCTTTACTATGCCACAACGAGCTTGCTAGCAATTATTCAGCAAAAAATTATTTTGCGTGGCCTGCCAAAAGAACTAGAGGAAGCGGCGCAAAAAAGCAGTAAGAACGTTTCGAAAATCAAGGAGGCTGAAATAGTCAGTGCTCCCAAGATTAATAAAAAAACCGGAACTAAGATTCGTCGTGTGACAAATGATACGGGCAAAAACGACAAGAAAGGAGCAAAAAAATGAATGAACAAACTCTAGACCGTGAAGGTTCGATTATGTTTGCCAAGCGTTACCTCGAGGATATTTTAAGTTTTTTTGGTTTAAACACAGACGTGCGAGCGGGCGCTGATGATGAGGTGATTGAACTGGCGGTGCCGTCAACGTATCTTAACGGTTTTTTGATTGGTCAGCACGGACAGACCCTGCGCAGTTTGCAGTTTATGGTGTCGCAAACTTTGCGTCAAAAAAACGCCGAACTGTATCGTATTAATATTGACATCGCAGATTATAAACGAAACTCTAATGAAAAACTGGCAGTAAGGGCTGAAGCGTGGGCGAAGGAGGTGCTGGTTAGTGGCGAGGATAAGCATCTATCGCCGATGAGCGCGGCTGACCGACGAGTGGTGCACGGTGCACTGACTGATTACTCGGAGCTTTCTTCTGATTCAGAAGGCGAAGGTCGCGATCGGCACATTGTGATTAAAAAAATAAATTAACCAAAAGGAGATTTATGGGCAAAAAAGTTTTAGCGTTTGATGTTGATAACACTTTAAATGTGGCAAAAACTCCCATTACTGCAGAAATGGCGCAGCTGCTTTTGCAACTTTTGGATAAATTTGAAGTCGCACCTATTTCGGGACAAAAGTTTGCACAATTCATCATTCAAATAGTTGACGAGCTGCAAGATGTAACGCCAGAACAGCTGAGCCACCTGCATCTTTTTGTGGCGCAGGGCACGCAGTATTATAAGTACCAAAACGGTAAGTGGGCTTTGGAATATAACTACGCTTTGAGCGACGAGCAGGCCGCAGAAATATCTAGAGCTCTTGAGACGGCCGCCAAAGAGCTAGGGTATTGGGAAGAAGATAAATTGGCCGAAGGTGACGAAATCATTGAAAATCGCGTTAGCATGATGGCGTTTTCGGCCCTTGGTCAAAAAGCTAGCGTGGAAGACAAGATGGCCTGGGATGATGACATGGTTAAGCGCAACGCCATAGCGCAGCGAGCTAAGGAATTGTCGCCAGGATACGATTTTGAGGTGGGCGGCACCACCACAATTAACGCTTTTTTGCCGGGTATGAACAAAAAATTTGGCATGACTAAAATGATGGAATATCTAAACGTTGCGAAAGAGGACATTTTATATTTTGGCGATATGACTCAACCTGGCGGTAATGATTATCCAGTGGTGCAAATGGGTATAGAGACCATCACCGTGCGCGACTGGCAGGAAACAGCCAGTGTTCTACGCGGAATTTTGGCGACTTGTGAATGATTAGCTTAGACTAAAGACCGCGAGCACACTCACAAGTGTTTTTGGATAAATTAGCACCGCACCGAAGGTGTCCGTAGTTGCTAAATTTACGGGTATATTGTATAGCAGTGTTTGACATAACTCAGTATATATTGTATTTATACAATAAAAAACAGTGGAAAACTATGAAACAAGGATAGCAAAACTAAAAAGAGGCACAAAAGCAACCCGGCACGGCAGGACAGACGAGCGCGAACTATTTTTTACCAGTCATAATCGACATCAACCTTCGCCAGGCTCTTGCGGAAAAACGACTATTTTTTATGGAATTAGATAACCGCACAAAATTCAACAGCCGCCCAGGTTTTTTGGCGACAAACTCCAAGACTTTTTCGATAACGTATTTATTTCGGCCGATGTTTTTAGGGTTCTTGGCGGGCACTAGATTTTCTAGCGCAATAGCATTTTTTAACAAGTTAATTTTTTCTTTACGCGTTAAATTGGCCCCATCTACCGCTAAAGCAAAGGAATAAAACCAATAATATTTTATCCAGCCGAGCAGGTCGTCCATTTTGTCAGACTGGCTATCGTTTGCAAAACTCAACAGAGAATCAAAATTTTTAAACCTATTCTCATACACCAGCGATGACTTACCGAACGTACCGGTGGCTATGTCGGCGTAGTAATGGTAAAGGGGTTTACCTATAAACTCAACCTTGCTGATGTGTTTAAAATACAGCAAATTGAAAGTTAAATCTTCGCCAAAATTCAAACTACAATCAAACTGCAGGCGGTGTTTTTTAACGATGTCGGTTCTGAAAATTTTATTGCATGGGTTATAAAGTCGGCCGTCTATCCCTAGTAATCTGACAATATATGTCGTGAAATCTTCGTCGGCGTTTTGCGCAGGCAACGGAGATATGCCAATGTCTACCGCGGAGCTTTGTTTGCCATTTTTGATTGTAGTATATTTAATTCCGCAAACAATCAAGTCTAGTTTTTCATTAGTGATTTTTCCAATCATTTGTTCAATCATGTCTGGTTCAATATCATCATCAGAATCGAGGAACATCAAGTACTGACCGCCAATGCGCTTCAGCCCAGCATTGCGTGCGCCAGAAGGACTGCCGCTATTTTTTTGATCGATGACCGTTACGCGCTTGTCTTGCTTTTCAAATTTACGCAAACATTTTAAAGAGTCGTCCGTGGAGCCATCATTGACCAGAATCAGCTCAAAATCCTGGAAGTTCTGATTCAAAACGCGGCTAACAATTCGCTCAGCAACCTTGCCAGTGTTGTAGACTGGTATAATGATTGACAGCAGGGCCCCCTTCGTTTTTTTCATCGCTCCTCCTTATCGAACTGCACGACAGCCCTGAGCAAGCGTTCACAGTTGTTTCTATCGTGATGGAAGTAAAACTGCTCAGCGCGCCTTTGATATTTTGCCGCAATTTTAAAATTGCGCTGGATTAAGCTCAAGACCTCTTTGACAGTCGCGGGGTAATTATAGACCACAGGCCCAAAACCATCTTTTTCAGCAGAAATATAATTTTTGGTGAAAATATGCTTTCCGCTGTAAACTTCCTCCTTGTCGAACTGGCAGTAAACCACGGGTTTTTTTAGGTAAGCAAAATCAAAAGCAACACTTGAATAGTCCGTTATTAATAAGCTACCCTCTGCGAAAGCCTGGTTATAATCATAGGGTGGTGACATGATTTTAAAAACGTCGTTGGGCTCGAAGTCGTTAATCTGCGCCTCAAATGACGGGTGGAGAAAGAGCTCGCCTGAAATATCGCGTTCGCGCATAGCCGACAGTAGGTCTGAGTCATTAATCAAATCATTGTAGAATTTAAAGTAGCGGCTTTTTGTAAATTCCGGGTTGTATCTGTGGGTGTTGGTGAGCTTGTCATCACGGCCAACCAGGTTATTGCGCCAGCTTGGCATAACGATAATTTTGTTGGCGGGCTGATTGCGCAGCTTATCAAAACGCGGAAAACCGCACTTAATCAGGGCGTTTTCTGGATAGCCGTAAGGCGCATCTAAAAACGAAGCGTGCTCTTTTTGCGCGGCCGTAACAATTAGCGAAAAACCCATTTTGTCGTGCCCCAGCCAATCGGACAAATCATTTTGAGTAATACCATGCTGTAGGAAAACTAGATCAACAGAGACCAGATCTTCATAGCAGTGCTTTTTTGCGCCAAATGGGTTAATGAAATAGACTTCGGGGTGCGACAAAAAATACTTATCTGCCAGAAGAAAAAATAATTTATGTTTGAAACTTTTAATGCTAACAACTCGCCCGAGTTTACTTAGCCGATCTACATCTGGAGAACCTTTGTTAATAACGAAAACGTGCGTAATATAGGGGCGGTTTTTCGTGCAGTATTCAAAGAAAGCTTCGCCGTTATCGCCGCCCGCGCCCGCGCGATCAGAGTGTAGCCAAACAGGTTTACGTCGAGCTTTTTTATAGGCGCAACGCACCAACAGGGCTTCTAGACTTTTGAAAAACGACCAAATAGGAAAAATCAGGCCTTTGGGGTTTTTATCCTTAAGCATTTCAGCACTTTTTTTAAGCTGAAAGTCAAACAAAATTTTCCAATTATTCATAAAGATTGCTCTTGTAGTATAGCACGTCGCACCATGTTCGTGCTATAATATGCGGGTATGAAAATAGCGAGTATGTTCGGTCGTCAAAACAGGATTCTTTTGAAAGAACTTGTAAAAACCGATTTCAAACTGCGTTACAACGGCTCGGTTTTGGGTATGTTTTGGTCAGTCTTAAGACCGCTTCTGCTGTTTGCGATTATGTATGTGGTTTTCATACACTTTTTGAAATTTGGTGCAGGTATTCCGCACTTTGCGGTGTCGTTGCTGCTGGCTATTACCTTGTGGTCATTTTTTACAGAAGCTACAACGCAGGGTATGATGGCTATCGTTAACAGGGGAGACCTCATTCGTAAAATCAATTTCCCAAAATATATTATAGTGGTGTCGGCAACCGTTTCGGCTCTAATTAATTTTGGTATTAGCTTGATTGTAGTGATGCTTTTTGCGGTTCTTAACGGCGTGGAGTTTCACTTGCATATTTTGCTCGCGCCGCTCGTTGTTTTGGAGCTCTATGTTTTGGCTCTGGCTTTAGCGTTCTTGCTGGCTTCTATTTATGTACGTTTTCGCGACATAGAACATATCTGGAGCGTTGTAATGCAAGGTGCCTTTTACGCCACGCCGATTATTTATCCGATTACTATGGTGGCGGCCGTGTCGCCAGTAGCGGCAAAAGTTTTACTGCTTAACCCGGTGGCGCAAATTATTCAGGACATGCGTCAACTAGTAGTTTTAGACACCACCGACACTGTTTGGACTTACATTAATAACCCAGCTATTCAAATTATCCCAATTGTAATAATTATTGTAGCAATAGTTTTAGCTGTAATCGTGTTCAATAAAAATTCTAAAAAATTTGCGGAGAGTATTTAAATGGGTAGTCCAAAAAACGTAGCGATTTCGGTAAAAGATCTGCACAAATCTTTCAGGCTGCCCAAGGAACATTCGAATGAGTTAAAGCGAGTGTTTATTAATTTTGTTCGGGGGATTAAAGGTTATAGCGAGCAAAAAGTGCTAAAGGGGCTTTCTTTTGACATTGAAGAAGGAGACTTTGTTGGCATTGTCGGCCGCAACGGTTCGGGTAAGTCGACGCTACTCAAAATTCTAGCTGGGGTTTATTCACCAGACAAAGGTTCAGTAAAAATCAACGGTTCGTTGGTGCCGTTTATTGAGCTTGGTGTTGGTTTTAACCCAGAGCTCACTGGCCGCGAGAACATTTACATGAACGGCGCGATGCTCGGCCTTTCTAATCAAGAAGTTGACAAAATATACGATGAGATTGTTGATTTTGCTGAACTGCACGATTTTATGGATCAAAAGCTGAAGAATTATTCTTCTGGCATGCAAGTGCGCTTAGCGTTTTCTATTGCCATTCGTGCCGAGGCGGACATTTTGTTGCTCGACGAGGTTTTAGCGGTGGGGGATGAGGCATTTCAAAAGAAGTGCAATGATTATTTTGAAAAAATTCGTAAAGACAAAGGCAAAACTGTAATACTAGTAACGCACTCTATGGAGGCAGTGCGGCAGTACTGCAATAAGGCGGTCTTTATTAAAGACGGTCAGATTGTAGCCAGCGGGTCACCAGATGATATCGCCGATAAATACAGTCTGGAAAATTTGAGAAGTGTGTCATGTGGGGAAAGCGGTGTAAATGCCGGGATGCCTATAATAGCAGCTAAAATTAAAGGGAGTCTTATTATTAAAAATAAGGACAAGGTTAAAATTGAAGTGAGATATAGAAATACTGACGATCGCCCAGTCTATATTAAAGTAGTGATTAAATACAGAGACGTCGGGCTGCTGTTTGCTAATGCCAAGTTGTCGCACGGGTTGGTCACACAAGATTTGAAAGAGCACGTCGTGCAGTATGAGTTGCCGCTATCGACCTTTAATCAAGGTGAGTTTACCGTGGTGGCGTTGTTAGTTGACTCAGAAAGAGAAATAAATATAGCTAGTTTTGGTTATAATAAAGAAGTAATTTTTAAAATAAAGGACGCTGTGACAGGCGAAAAGATTGGCGGCGCTATGAAAGATTCTGGAAAAATGGAGATGATACAGTGAGCTCGTCTCCGCAAGTTAGAAAAATTTATAAAAATAATTTCAATGTCGGTAGTGGCGTCGAGACCGTGATTGACAGTAAACTAAAGACCGAGCTAAATGATTTTGGGCAGTATGTCACAAACGTCAAGGACAGCAAATTGTCACGTAGTACATCAAACAAGTTACGAAAAGTTTTATTAAATTCTGACGCGAGCCGCAACGAATCCCAGATCGCCAAGCAGCTTTTTGCCAAAGATCGATCGATAAAACACAACGATATTATTGGTTATTATCATCGCCTTTATGCGGGCTACGTGTCAGAGGGCAGTTTCAGAGAGAATGGTAGCTCGGGTGGTTTTGTGTCCTGGTTAGCTGGCCAACTTTTAAAAGAAAAAAAAATTGACGGATTTATTCACGTTCAGAAATCTGAACAAAAAGGACTATTGTTTGAATACAGGATATCTAGAAATATAAGTCAGATTAAGCAGGGCGCTAAGTCTAGATACTACCCAGTAGAACTATCCAGAGTCCTAGCTGAAGTAAAGAAGAAACCAGGAAGATACGCCGTTTTGGGTATTCCAGAAATCATTACCGAATTGAGGCTGCTTGCTGATGTTGACCCGATTATTAAAGAAAGAATAAAGTATTATTTAGGTTTGGTTTGCGGCCATCAAAAAAGCACCAAATATGCCGAAGCCATGGCATGGCAATTTGGCATAAAGCCTGGCGATTTAGAATGCGTAGATTTTCGCGTTAAACGTAGCGAAGGGTCGGCGATAGAGTACGATGAAAGGTTCGTTGGCAACATAGATGGTAAGAAAACTACAATCGTGAGACGCAACAATGAACCGTTTGTAGGCAGTTGGGCCCACGGGTTTTTTAAGGCGAACTTTTCTGATTTTACAGACAACGTTTTTAACGAGACAGCAGACGTTACATTTGGTGACGCGTGGCTGACCGAGTATATTGATGATCCAGCTGGAACCAATATAATCATTGTTCGTAACGCAGAATTGGATAAAATAATACAAGAAGCTAAAAAAGAAAAAAAGGTTAAAATTGATGAAATCAGTGAGGAAATGATTGTTCGTTCACAATCTGGTGGGATACACCATATGCGCGATGAGTTGCCGTATAGACTTCACAAACAAGGCAGATTTGGTCGTTGGTCTCCGAGCAAGAGAGTTCAGCCTTCGAACAAACTACCTTTGTTGCGTAAAAGAGTACAGAACGTACGTCAAAAGATTGCTCAAAAAAGCCACGTAGTTTATAAAGAAGCGGTTAGGCGGGACGACTGGAGCTATTTCGAAAAACGGATGCAAAAATACATAAACAAGTACAATCGATACTACGAATTGATTGTTAAACAAGCAGATAAAGGATTAGTCTATAAAATTAGAAATATAATTCGCCCGCGAACACGCCTGAAATACTTAAAACATAAATTACGGATTCGAACACGAGCGAGACTTTTGGGGTCGCGAGTTAAATCTGTTATGGCTGCACATCAAAATAAAAAAAAAGACGGCCTAATTGTCACTATTACGGGTAATTTTAACTATGGCAATATCATTCAGCGTTATGCGTTGAAAAGGTTTCTTAAGAAAAATAATTTAGAATTCGACTCTTTTAAAGTCCAGCAATCAGTCGATAATAACGGGGTTATTTATAGAAACACGGTCGATTTTGTAAATAAATATATAAGCAATAAAGAGTTTGATACCAACAAGTCTTTTGGTTATAGAAACTATGTTGTTGGTTCTGACCAACTCTGGCGAAATTGGTACGGAGGCGACTGGAATATGTTAGGCGTGTACTATCTTAATTTTCTGGGTGATAAAAAAGCCAATCGGATTTCTTATGCCGCTAGTTTCGGTGTAGATAATCTAGTTGATGCTGGAGTAAATGATTCTAACGCTAAATCAATCGGGTCTCTTTTGGGAAAGTTTAGCGCTATTTCTGTGCGCGAGAAATCGGGAATTAAGTTAGTGAATCAACTTTCTGACAGCCACAAAAACAAAATTAAAGTAGTTTTAGATCCGACCATGTTGCTTGCGGCCGAAGACTATTCGGCGCTCATAGATTCAGCAGAGGGTCTCAAGAAGACGAGCCCAATATTTTATTATATAATTAACAACATCAATGATGAGTCAAAATTGCTGAATAAAATTTCTAAAACTCGTCAAGAAAAAATCGATGGGATTCATGGTGGTACGAAAGTGAAGAGTGTGCTACCACCAGTTGAGCAATGGCTAAAAGGTTTTCGCGACGCTAATTTCGTAGTAACGAATTCATTCCATGGCGCGGTTTTTTCTATTATAAACGGCACCGACTTCATTGTTATTGCCAATGAGGCCAACGGGTTGACTCGGCTGAAAACCCTAATGGAGTCACTAGGCATAGAAGGTAGGATAATATCAGAAGATAAGCCACTAAGTGTTGACTATGAAAATTTGCCTAAAATCGACTGGACAAAAGTTAGCCGAACGTTGGAGATACTTAGAAAAGATAGTGGAAATTGGCTACTCAGAAACATAGAGGGTAAAGGGAAGGGCCAAGGCAAATGAAAAAACCGCTAGTTAGCATAATCACACCTTGTTACAATGCCGAGAAGTACATCGTGAGATTACTTGATTCAATCTTATTGCAGAGCCACTCGTCCATAGAATTTATTGCTATTAATGATGGATCTACGGACAAGACTCTGAGTATTCTGCAAGGCTACAAAGACAGGTTTGCAGAAAAGAATATCGATTTTAGAGTTGTTAGCAAAAAGAATGGCGGTGTCGCGAGCGCAGTTAACAGAGGTCTCAAGGAGTTTAATGGTGAATACATAACATTTATTGACGCGGACGACTATTTAAATGGTAAAAATTCACTGCAGAAACGAGTTGAGTTCCTAGAAAAGAATAAAACGGTCGACATAGTCTATTGCGCTGCTAATGTCGTTGATGCTGGCGACAACGATCTCGCCAAAGTGCGAGATGTACATATCTTCCCACCTTTTCACGATAATTTGTTTTTAAATATTTTATTAGAGCAAAACTATTTTTGGCCACCATGTGGACAACTTGTAAGAGCCAAGTCATTGTTGAAAGTAAATCCAGATCGGGAGATTCTAATTTCACAGGCAGGACAAAATATTCAGCTGTCTTTACCGCTGCTTTATAAAGGCAAAGTTGGCTATATTAATGAACCACTTGTTACTATAGTTGATCACGACGATAGTCATTCACGTCAACAAAGAAGCGTTAAGGATATGATTATTAGGCAAAAGCAACTCCAAGAAACCTACATTGATACTCTCAGCAAAATTGATATGCCAAAACCTGAAAGAGAATGTTACGTGCGATTGATTAACAACAAGTACGATGCGGTATTGCTACGCATCGAAAATGATAACCTTCGCACACAGATAGATACTTTACACGGCAGTAGATCATGGAGAGTCACAAAGCCGCTACGTAGTATAAGTGAATTGAAAAAATTCTCAAAATCTTCACGATGAACTATTCAATGTCAGAAAGCGGTATTGCATCGAAGTTACCAAGTGTGGTGTCGTAGTCTGTCCTAAGATACCATTCTCCGTTAATTAATATTTTAGTGGGGAAGTAGATTTTTTGACCGGCTAAGAGCACGGGGCCAAACGATTCTCCTGTGAACACATGGACTTTTCGAGCGTCTTTTTTGAGAGATATCCATCGCGGAGTGATGAGTGATATAAAATTATGTCCGCCTAGTTCGCTTAGGTCGTCAATGTTAACAACGTTATAGGTGCCTTTGTCATTTTCTGCTTGGGCGTATAATATTGGTCCAAGATTAATACGTTGGTTGTAAAATAGCATCGATCCAGCGGTGACAGTTGAAACTCTATTACCAGTTCTAGCATCAATCTTTTCAATATCCTTTTTTGCTATTAGGTATCGTGGGGTAATAAAGTTTGATAATTTAACTTCAGAGAGTACGCTGTCTGTTATAAACCTGGAGCGCCCGGAGTCTCTTTCGTATTCTGTTCGATAATAGTCTTGCCCATCAACGGTTATCTTATCCGTGAATCTTAAGTGAGCATGTATGGTGTTATCGACACTCTCAAATGTTTCTTTGGTGGCGGGGTTGATTTTTTTCGTATTGCTTGTTAGCGACATCCAGACAGGATTGATTTTGTATATGGGTATTTCCTCAAGATCTTCTAGCGGTATGCCGTCGGAATTACCCTGCTGCTGGTCGTATTCTGTTCGTAGGAACCATTTTCCACCAATCATTACTTTGTCGGGAAAATAAATTTGCCGCCCAGCCAAGAGTTCGGGCCCGAAACTCTCTTCAGTATAAACATGCCGTTTGTATGTATTGACTTTAATTTGCATCCAACGAGGAGTGTCTAGCTTGACAAAGCCATTGGTCGTCGCTCCAAACCAATCCGTAAAATACAAATAAAAGTTGCGGTTGCCATAAGACGAACAATATTCGCTAGACAGACCGTAACCGGCGTTTAGCGCAGCGGCGTTCGGGCGATAGGGCGTATAAGAATACAGGGAAGCCGTAGCGCGGTTTTCAATCCAGACTGGGCTAGCACCACAGCTGTTGTCAGGGTGCCACTTAATGTTATAAGTGAACTGTCGCCAAACGCCAGTATAATTATTGTCTGGCCAAACCAATTTGTACCAGGCCGTGTTGCCAGTTTGATAAGCATTAAAGAATTTGGCGGCGTTACGCACCTGGTTTTTGAATCCGTAGTATTGGCTATCACAAGCAGCCGTGTCGGGACAGCCGTAACCAGTGGCCGCGCGGTATTGGTGCGGTCCGGGCCACTCGTCAGTGACCAGCGACTGCTCTTTTTGTAGCAGAACAATCAGGACTTGCGGATTGATGTTGTAATCCTGCGCTGCTTGCCAAATGATATGCGCGGCAGTTTCACCATCTTGTTTGTAGGTGTTTAGGCACTCAAAAGGCAGCGGCCAGCCACGATTTTGAGCATATTGCGCACGCGTGCCTTCGCCAAGTTCAGATTTTTTGACGCCCCAATGATCGCAAGAAACTTTTGAGTTGAGAAATGTTTGAATTTGCGTCTCGGACATAGAATTCTTGTTGGTCATGACGTAGTCGCTCATAATATTGCCAGCGTTAAATAAACGAGCATCGGCGGCGCTAGAAGAATTCTCCTTATGCAGGAAAAACAGAGAACCACTTATCAACAAGCCAAAGGCAACTGGCAGGGTAATTTTTATTGCGAGTTTTTGTTTTTTAATTTTCATTATTCTCCTTCGGGTATACGAAATTGCTCGTTGTCATAAGCTGGCGGATCATCGGGTTGCTGGCCTTCATATTGGACGGGCGTTTTGCCGTCGGTGTATTGGCTTGAATTTGCTTTTGTATCAGCGTTTTCTTTATCAAGATTTTTGTCGTCTGCTTTATCGCTTTCGGCCTGCGACGCCGGCACCTGTTTTTGTTCTGAATTTTGGTTTAATGTCATGAAAAATAGGCCAGCACCAATGGCCGCCGCAATTACAACGAGCACGAAAATGATGAGGATATTTTTGTTTTTTCTTTTCACACTATCATTATACAAAATTTAGTCTGTAAAGTCAAGTGTTAGGTGTGGTATAATGGAGCCATATGAAAATTAACGAATCTGCCGTAGTGTCTTTAATCATTCCAGTCTATAACGTAGAGGATTATCTAGATGAATGTATCGAGTCGGCTGTTCAGCAGACTTATGAAAATTTGGAAATAATTTTGGTCGATGATGGGTCGACCGATAAGTCGGGGCGGATATGTGATGAATGGTCGGCTAAGGATGACCGTGTCAAGGTTATTCATCATAAAAACAAAGGTGCATCAGCGGCGCGCAACAAAGGACTAAAAATGGCTACCGGCAAATACGTTCAATTTGTTGACGCTGACGATGTAATAGATAGTCAAATGGTCGAGAAGATGTTTGTTGAGTGTGAGGAGCAGGGAGCGGACATCGCGTGTTGTAGGTACGACGCCTTTAGTGAGTCGTTGAGTGACGTGTTTTATCAAGAGCCTAAAGTTTATATAAAATCAAATAATGTTAACCAAATTGCTGACCAAGTATTTAACATCACTACTACATCAGTGTGTAATAAGATGTTCAGAAAAGCGTTATTGCAAGAAAACAAACTTATGTTCAACGAAAAATTAGTGAGAGGGGAAGACTTGTTGTTCACGCATCAAGCCCTCAGCTTAGCAAAAAAAGTTTGCGTCGTAAACGAGTTTTTGTATCATTATCGCGCTAGTGTTGCGACCAGCACTATGCACCAAGTGGACCCCGAAAGTCAGACTACTTTTCGAGCTCTACAATTGTTAAAAAACTTTTTAAATGAGAACGTTTTGTACGATAAGTTTAAAGAGAGTTTTATTAAGAGAGTGTTCGACACGATACTGTTTGATTATGCAGGCCACGACAAGCTTTTTATAGAGTGTTACAGCGACATCAGGGCATTTGTGCTGAACCTGGACGAAGACATGAAAAAGCCGAGGAGTGATTTTGTTGGTGCAAACTCTGGACGTTGGTCGTATAATGATGTTATGAGAATTATCAAGAATGAACAACCGATTGATTATTATGTACGGAAGGCCAAAGAGCAAACCAAGACAATAGCCGAACAACAAGAGTACATAGACAGGCTGTCAAAAATTAATAACGACCTAAAAAATGAAGCCAACCAACTCAGAAGTCCGGGGATTAAGGCGTCGACAAAACAGTTACTGCGAAGTATAAAAAATCGCATTAATCGACAATAGCATTATACTCTTCTGCCATTGACGAAAACTTTTGAGTGATTTTTTGTTTGGCAGATTTTTGCATTTTCGTTAGCGCCTTAGAGTCTAAACTGCTGGCCGTTACTATTGCTTTTGTGAATTCGTCAACGGTCTTTTGTTCTGAGTCGGCATCTATGGGCACTAAAAACCCGTCTTTCTTGTCTTCGATAATTTCTGGTATGCCGCCAACGGCAGAGGCGATGGATGGAACACTCATGCTCATTGATTCAAGAATCGACATGGGCAGACCCTCCATAGTAGAAACAAGCAGAGTGTAATTAGAGAGCTGCGCGGCGCGAGCGGGGCAGTCGGAGTAGCCGATGAGCTCAATGGTTTTTCCTAAGGTTCCGTCTCGGCGGGATTGATTTTTTAGCTGTTCCATTTGTGAGCCATCTCCGACTACTATGATCACGGCGGCAGTTTTTTCTTCAAGTAGTTGTTTAGCTATGTTTACTAATCGTACGGGTGATTTATCCAGTTCAAGTCGACCGATATAGGTTACTATGGATTTACCAAGGTGTTTGTTGAAAATTTTTTCTTGAGAGTTGGTCATTTTACTAATTTTGCCAATTGGCGTAATGTTATTATAGATGACCTTAATTTTTTCTGGATTAATACGATATTTCTTTACATAATATTGTTTAAGGTATTCATTGATGACGATTCGCTTGGTTAAGTATTTGTCGAAAGGCTTTGACAGTTTCAAATAAGCATCGTTTTGGTCTGGCGTACCGTGCGTGTGGAGAATATCATAAATTGGTAAACTAGGCAGCCCTTTGCGCAGCCGAGGCAGAAGGTGATAGAAAAGCAGAGAGTTGGTCATTAAGATAGCGTGAGGGTTGCTGTCAATGATATAGCTCGACAAAAATACTCTCTTGAAAGCGTTCGGTTGGTGTGGCTTGAACAGGCCATCGTTCTCTAGATGCAATATATCATCAACGTGTTTGGAAAACCTGTCGTGCCAAGGGTTGTCGTGTTTGACGGTTGTGACTAGCTGAAGGTCGTATTTGCTACGGTCGAAACCCTTTATAATATTCAACATCACTTGCTCTACTCCTCCAACACCCAGGTAGGTCATTACAATAAACAGCCGCTTTTTTTGCGTGGTTGGCAAAGTGCGTTGCGGGACGGGGTATTTTTTAGCCAACAGAGTAGTGATGATGGGGTCAGTAGCTCTGCGAACTACCACCCCGAGCTTTGGGTGCTTGTAAACAAAAACTCCAATTGCGTGGACTGCTCGTTCGCTGATTTTAAGTAGGTTTTGATGGGGTGTTGGTTTCTCTGTTGTCATACGACTTATTGTATCACAAAGTATTGCATAGTCGGCTATGATCACCAGCTAGGGTTTGGACTTATCCTTGAATAGTATTAGAGTGATTAGCGCTGGTATGGTTAAGTAAATTGGAAAAATATATCTGAAGTCGTAGTTTATCGGCGCAGCTATCATGAGTGTCAGCCATAAAATAACGACCGGCAGCAAGACAATCAACAGACGCGATCGTTTTTGATAGAGAAATATTGTGACGGCAAAAAACACCAACCACACAGCAACCGCCATGTTGAAAACTACGTTGTAGATAGAGCTTTCAACCGTGATTTTGTTTATAGTGTTACTTAGCAAGCTTTTATTACTCGTCAAATCAGTCTCATAATAATTATCGTATATTGCGGCCGAGTAGCCAGTTTTGCCAATATGCCAAAGGCCCTCTGTTTCCAGAGCGTACGCTTTCATGTAGCTTGTCGGATTATTGGGCAATATACGCGCCCATAACAAAAGGAACTCCGATTTATGCGCGTTGAGATATTCGCTGTTAAAGCTTTTATGAAACTTAATGCCATTTGATGTGTCTGTTGTATACTGGTCGATCATGGTTTGCGGATCTATAATGTTGGCCAGCTTAAGTTGCTGGTCTTCACTGACGTTACCATGTTTTAGGGAATAGGCAATTTGCTGTATGGGCACACCCACCGACTCGCGAAACGCCGGTTTTCTTATTTGCAGTGCGTTAAAAACGGGACCTTGGATGGTAAATATAGTAATTACAGTTATGGCAAAAACAGGCAGAATGGTTTTCCAATACTGTCTAAAGGCGATGGCTAGCACAGGTAATGTTACCACAGCGACAAAAAGACCGTTGCTTCTGAGGAACGCTGCTAGGAAGATAGTACACACGGTCGGCAACATGGTTAGGGGGCTACTAAATTTTTTGCCCTTGTCTTTCACTGCGTCGTAAAGCTGCAGTGTTAATAGCAATATTACGCCACCAAATAAAACGTCTTTCCACACGGTAACGGAATAAGTCGCGAAAATTGGATTCAGGGCAAAAAACAACACTGATAACAGATAGAAAATTTTAGATGATGAATGTTTTGCGATCCAATACGCCGCGTAGCCTAGTATAGTGGACAATAAAATCATTTGCAATATAGAGTAAAAGGCAATTCCAAGAATAACATCTCCTCCTAAAAACATCGCCGTGTGCAGTGTCAACCAGATTATCGCCGTGTGCAAAACAGGGTGGTGATTGCTCCAGGCTGCTCCGTAGACCGCCTGTTTGACCTGCTCCATTGAGTCTGGAGACAAAAGCCCCGGAAAAAAGACCAAGAAGTACGGCAGCCAACAAATGAATATGGCCACAGAGGCAATTAACCACATTTTACGTCCTGGTTTAAATTTAGAAGAAGGCAATTTGAAGTTAGAGACCCAATTTATTACCTTTGCGACCAGGACAAAACAAACTAAATTGATTGCTAGGAAATACGCTATGTCACTCCATCTAAAAGCTCTAAGAAAGTCGCTACCGGGAATGATTTTATCGCCAATAAAAATACTGATTGTTAGCAAGAATGAAAAAACACCAGCATGAGCAGCTAGACGCTTGTTAAGAACTTTATCTATATCAAACACCGACCAAAAACAAGCAACAAAAACCAGTAAATAGAGCAGGTAGTTGTGCCAGTGGTCTATGCCAAAATATCGCGATAAAAGCACGGCCAAAATCAGCGATGTCATGATGAACGCAGTTTTTCGAATCACTGTCTTATTTTTTTTAAAGATTTTACTCACAGCAAGCATATCAATCACTATACTAAAAGATTGTCTGGTTTGAGTCAAGTTGCAGAGGTGCGGTATAGCGAGTTAGCTAGTGAGGCCAACGTGAAGTTATAAGACGTTCAGTTGACCACAGATAAAAACCGCATATTCAATGAGGGTGGGTAAAGTCTACAAAAAAGATTATTTAACCATTTAAGTCAATAGCTAGCATAATATTCTTATATATGCTACAATATGGCTAGTATGAAAGTTTTATTGACTGGTGGGGCAGGGTATATTGGCTCGCATATTTTGGTTGAGTTATTTGGCGCTGGGCACAGTCCAGTGGTGGTAGATAATTTGTCTAACAGCAGCAAGGAATCTATCAAGCGAGTGGCGGAAATTGCTGGTAAGACCGCGAAGTTTTATTTGGCGGACGTGCGGGACACAAAAAAACTGGAGCAAATTTTTAAAACTGAAAAACCAGAAGCTGTAATTCACCTGGCTGGCTTGAAATCCGTAGGCGAGTCGGTGACCAACCCCATAGAATACTATGACAACAACATCAATTCCACTTTGATTTTGTTGAAGGCCATGCAAAAGTTCGGCGTGACCAAGCTTATTTTTAGCTCCTCAGCTACGGTTTATGGCGATCCGAGTGAACTGCCGTTGACCGAAGAAAGCGATGTCGGTCTTGGTATACCGAACCCGTATGGTTGGAGTAAATACATGCAAGAACAAGTTTTGCGAGATGTTTCAACGGCGAATCCTGAGATGGAAATTACTCTACTGCGGTACTTTAATCCAATTGGCGCGCATGAATCGGGTTTGATAGGTGAAGATCCGAACGGCATACCTAACAATCTACTGCCGTATGTGTCGCAGGTGGCGGTCGGGAAATTAAAGCGGTTGAGTGTGTTTGGCGATGATTATGACACGCCCGACGGTACTGGTGTGCGCGATTATTTGCATGTGGTTGACTTGGCCAAGGGCCACGTGGCCGCCTTGAATTGTATGAAAGCAGGAGTTGACACTTATAATTTGGGTACTGGCGTTGGCGTTTCAGTTAAGGACGTGATTAAAGCGTATTCGAGAGTGACTGGCAAAAATATTCCGCACAAAATTGTGCCACGACGAGTCGGCGATGTTGCTAGTTGTTATGCCTCTGCCAAAAAAGCCAAGAAGCTTTTGAAATGGGAGGCAAAAAGAGGTCTGGTTGAGGCCTGTGTCGACTCTTATTACTGGCAGTCCAAAAACCCCAATGGGTACAAAAAATAGTTCTCGCATTACTTGCAAATGTGAAATTTGCGGGCTTTGCGGGCGTGGTTATATTGTAAATATTACAACACAAAACCAATGTTAGCTCAGGTATAATGTTTATATGAACAATGAGACGGTAATTACATTCTTGATTGGTAACGGTTTTGATTTGAACCTTGAGTTTGACACGGCGTACAAGCACTTTTATGACCACCTTGCCAAGAATTATAAGGGCTCTAAGAACTTGATAATTCAAAGCATCATCAAAGAAGGCCAGGGCAAAAAACGATGGGCGGATTTTGAATCAGGACTGGGGCTGCATGTTGGCGACGCCAAAGTCACTGACGAGAATTTCCAGGCTGACCGTGATGAAATTATTGAAATACTGAACGATTATCTCAAGAACGCAATGGAAGGTTTTGATTTTAGCCAGAAAAATGTTACCAAAATGCTAGAGGAGACTGTCCGGGGCATCGCCGAGGATTTTTCAGATATTCCCAATACCAACGCTGACGCTGAACAATGGCTCAAGAGCAGGCTGGGGCGTCGTAAAAAAGTAAATTTTGTGAATTTTAATTACACACCACTTTTGGCAGCTGTGATTAATAGTGCGGATCTGGAATCTTCTTTGGTAGATTATAACGCTAGTGTACACCACATCCACGGTCGGCTAGATGAGCATATTATTATTGGCGTGGGTGACTTGGATCAGATTGAAGGAGCAGAAAAATTGGGAAATGAAACCAAGAAACACCTGGTTAAACCGACTGCAATTAGCTCGCTCAACGACGGCAAGCTTAGCGTTTTAGCGAACATTATAAACGAGAGCGAAATTATTATTTTGTATGGACTTTCGGTGGGTGATACTGACAAACCTCACTGGGAACGTTTGATGCGTTGGCTGATTGCCCCCAATGCGCATTCGCGAAGAGTTATAATTATTCATCATCATGAACCCGGTTATAAACATGCATTGAGCACCCAGAAACGCGAGGAAAAACAGACTCAAATTAAGCACAAATTGCTCAAACATAAACCCGTACAATTGCCCATTACCGCCGCTGCCGCTGGGGCCATATACCCAGTCATTAACAGCAAGACAGCATTTAACAAAAAGCATCTATCAGCGCCCGCACCGAAAGAGAAACCCAAAAGAACTACCGCGACGATACCTGACGCGCCTGTTTGAGTGACGAATATCTAAAAATCATCGCAAGCACCAAATACACGTGCAGCGCGTTTGGGTAGCCAGAAAAGAAGAACCACTGAACTAAAAAAGCGACAAGAACCGCCCAGAGCCACTTGTGCCGACGAGTGGAGTGGAGAAGTCCGACGATAATACTGACAAAGAGCAAGAACCCAGCCAAGCCAAGTTCCAGCAAAATTTCCAGGTATTCGTTTTGGACAATGGCCAGGGCGGAAATTTCGCCAGTGTGGTTGGCCATGCTTTGTCCAGCACCACCCAGACCGACACCAAAAACTGCTACGGCTGGACTTTGCCACCAAGTTGAAACTGCTTGCCCGCTTAACTCTAAACGGTAGTCAGTTGACGCCTCGATGTAGCCATCAAAATTAGTAGGCCGATCTGTTAATTCGACGGTTGAGTCAGGCTCTGATTGCGGAACAGCGCGCAAGTCAATTACGCCCAAAGACAGCTGGTGGACGCTTTTTGCAGTGGCGCTAGAAAAGGTCTCCGAAAAAGATGGGTTTATTTGGGCGGACAAACCCTGGGCAAATATGGCAACGACGACTCCAAACACCAACACGCCGACCAAACCCGTAATTTTTTGTAATTTAACTTTTTGTGCAATCGAGACGATCAGCAATACAAACACTCCAGCGCCAAAGGCGAAGATTGCCCCTCGTGACAGGGTCAACGTTAATGTGAAGGCTATAATTAGCAAGGCCGTCCAGGCACGCCAGCCAGCTTTTCGGGTTGTAACCTGGCGCGCCAGTAAGAAAATTGGCAGCAGCAACATGTTGCCAAAGTACTGCGGCTCTACTGTCAGGCCAGTTACTCTTACGAAGCCAAACTGATCCGCTATACAGCCGCCACAAAGTAGGGTGATATCACTTGGCAGCCAAATGCCGGCAATGAACTGTAACATTGCAAACGCACACATGATTAGGGTGCTCAGTATGGTGAGTTTCAATAAAGCGGGCAAGACTTTTTTTATGTTTGAACTTGCCATGATGCCAAGGAAAATTAAGTAGAGAATGCCAATAAGCCCCAATGTTAAGGCGCCGCGCAGCAAACTTGGTGTCCACAACAAGCTGAAAATAGAAAAACCGACAAAAGCGCTCACCAGCCAAACCGACTTGTGTTTTAATAGGACTTCGCGATGTTTTAAGATGCTTGGTAAAGCTAGCAGCGCTAAGATAAGCGCGTAAATTTCAGCTAATGAAATATCCAGGAACAATGTATTAGTGGTCCCAAATGAAATTACTGGTTGATGACTAAACCACAGCAAAATTGGCGCGAACAATAAGCATTTTTCAAAAATATTCAAAGACAGCTTGTTGACTTTTAGCCAGCGTGTAAATTTATTTTTCATATTGCGGTCCTAAGATGTCGCGGTAGATTTTGTCCATTGCGAGCAGGGAGTTTACGGCGCTGAATTTATCAGGAAAAGTCAGGGTCGGCTTAGACAGAACCAGGTTGAATTTCTTCATAAAATCGACAGGGTTATTATTCTGAAACAGCTGACTTTGGGCTAAAATTTCGCGATGCCCACGGTTATTTGACGCCAACACAGGTAAGCCCGCGGCTATAGCCTCTAGCAGGTTGATTCCCAGCCCTTCACGCTTGCTTGCCGAAACTGCCAAGTTGGAAATCGCAAACAATTGAGGCAGGTCACCGCGATAACCCAGAAAATGTACATTTTGCGCAACGCCACACTGGTCAGCGAATTTTTGCAGGCTACCACTCAAACAATCATCGCCCGCGAATAGTACGTGCGCGTTGGGTCGCTTTTTCAATATCTCGGGCAGGACTTCAATAATGAAACGTTGGTTTTTGTTCGAGTTAAGCTCAGCAGCGTTTATCATCACGAAATCGTCCGGTTTTAATTTAAGTTCAGACCTCAGATTGCGTTTTTCGGTCGCGTTCATTTTGACGCGGAATTTACTCGGATCTACGCCAACGCCGGGTATCAAGAAGGGCTTAGTCTTAAAGTGTTTTTTAGCGCGTTCAAAATCCTCTCGGTTGATAGTGACAAGACCATCGGTCAGTCGCGCGCAGGATTTTTCTATCGTAAACCAAAGAACCCAAGACAATGGCGACGCGCCAGTATAAAAATGAAAACCGTGCGCCGTGTACAGCACGCGCAGTCCACGTTTGCGAGCTTGGCGCGCAGCTAGGCGGGTCAGCACAGAGCCGACCGGGGTGTGAGTGTGTACCAGGTCGTAATTACCTTCGTTAATAATCTTTTTAATTTGGCAATAGGCACGTACGTGCTGGTTTAGCATAATTGGACTACGCGAAAAATCAACACGGAAGTTTCTATCAACATTCGCGATTTTTTTCTCGTCCGCGCTAGCATAGTGCACTTCATAACCTTTGCCTTGTAACATTTGAATTAACGGTTGGTTGAATTTGGCAAAATCTGCCGTGTGGGAAGTAAACAGTATGCGCCCAGGCATTTTTATTTAGCCCCTCGACGAAACAACACGGTGGCGACGGTGCGAAAGAGGATTTGAATGTCAAGCAGCAGCGACCAATTTTGGACGTAATAAATATCGAGCAGGCGGCGCTCTTCGAAACTAATATCGCGGCGGCCCGAAACTTGCGCTAAGCCCGTCAAGCCAGATTTAGTGGATAGAATGAGGTTTTTGTTGGGATATTTGGCAAGCTCGCCAGGCACCAATGCACGCGGCCCGACCAGCGAAATATCGCCGCGCACAACATTCCAAAGTTGGGGCAGCTCGTCGAGCGAAGTGGCGCGCAAAAACTTTCCGAGCTTGGAAATGCGTGGATCGTCGTCGAGTTGATCGCCGTTTTGGCGGTATTCCTTGGTTAGCTCGGGGCGGCCAATTTTAGCAAAAGCCTGTTCCGGCATCAGCCCGTTGAACTCTTTTTTGTGGGAACGAAATTTGTAAATTTTCACCTTTTTATTAAAACGGCTGAGGCGTTTGGTGGCGTAAACTGGTTTGCCACCGTTAAACATTTCCAATACCAGAATAATCAACATCAAAGGAGAGGCTAAAACCAGCAAAACCCCGCCAGCAATAATATCAAACAGGCGTTTAACGAAGCGAGCATGGCCGGTGATGGGAGTAACTGGCACGTGAATGACTGGCTGTGTGCCGATAATGTCGATGTCGCCGAGGTGCGACATCAGGACTTCTTGATTAGGAATCAGCATGTAACCCAGGTGATGATTGACGGCGTGCGAGTAAATGACCTCTGTGTTATGATCTTCAGTTTGGACAATGATATCAAAACGACCGTCCTTGCAGGCCTCGCCGACTGTTTTATAGTGAAGTGGTTTGGCGAAATCTGGTAGGTATTGGGCTTTTGCCACCACTCCAGCAACTTTATAGCCCGAAGCTAAGTTGCTGCGCAGGTTTTTAATCAGAGTCGCGGTTTGCTCGCTGTTGCCCACCACCAGTAGGCGCAAAACGCCAATGTTGTTTATGCACAGAATCTTGCGAACGAATTTAGCCACTTCACGCAAGAAAATCGAAGCTAGCCAACAGAGGGCGAAAGCAAATATGGCGATAATACGCACTGGAAAGAGATTGCCGTCAGTGAAAAAATCATAGGTAATCAACGCCATAATGCCAATACCGCTAGCAATCAGTAAACGACCGTATTCTTTGGGGCGGTGCATATAGATTGACTCTTGGTAAAGGCCAGAGATAAAAAAGACTAAAATCCATATTGGAATCAGCACCACGATAGATTTTACGAACTCAATGGTCGCCGAGTTGAAATAAAAAGGGCGGGGGTCAACATGTGTGCGCAAAAAATAGGCCAGTCCAAAGGCCAGACTGATAGCTAGAACATCGCCAACACAGAGCGCTGTCTTAAAAAGAAATACAGGTTCTCGCTTCATTAGTATGATATATTCTACCATGATTTGGCTAATCAGCAAAGCTCGGGGCGTGCCTTGGCTTAATGCGGATTTTTTGGTAGAATGATAGGCACATGGTAGATAAGAAACGACAGTCAATTGACGGCTTTGTGCCGCGCGGACAATTGGGCGGAAAGCCTCGTAGGAAATCTTACGGTGGTGCGCCAGTATTGACTCCGCGTGCGCCTGCTAAAAAACAAGTCAAGAGCAAGTCGATTGAGGCCGAAATTGATTCGATTGCGCTCAAGAAAGAACTGCAAGATAGCCTTAAGGATTTGGATGTTCAGCGCGACGATGATTTTACTGATTTAGAGCAACAACCAAAAAAACCCAGGAGAACCAAAAATATCGACAAACTTCAATTAAAACTCGACCGCAAAAATAAAAAACGCGCGCGCAAGGGCAAGAAAAAGCTAAACAAGAAGCAATTTAGAGTGAGGCGTTTTTTCAAGCGGCTGTTGATTTTGATTTTACTGGCGGTGTTGGGCTATGGTGGCTATTTTGCTTACAACGCGATTAAGGCCACTGGTAGCATTTTTGACGGCAGCATTTTTGGTTTTCTGCATGAGCAAGAGCTGATGCGCGATAAAAACGGCCGCACTAACATTCTAGTCTTTGGTACCGAACCAGAAGATCACGATGGCTCGCATTTGACTGATTCAATCATTTTAATATCGCTTAACCAAGACGATAGTTCGGTGTACATGATTTCGCTGCCGCGAGACTTGTATGTTGAGCATGTTTATGCCGATGGGGTGACGAGAACTAGAGGTAAAATTAACGAAATATATTATTACGGCATGCTGCAAAGTGTTAACAAGAACGGTTATGAGGACGAAAAACGTGACGACAAAGCTGGCGCTGCGGAGTTGAAACGAGCGGTGACAGACGTGACGGGGCTGGATGTTCAGTACTATATACATCTCAGTTGGGACAGCGTGCGACAGGTGACTAATGCCTTGGGCGGCATTGAAGTGACAATTGAGAGTGATGACCCGAGAGGGCTGTATGATCCCAGTTGCGGTGTGAAATATGCTCAGGGCGAGACGGCGCACTTGAACGGCGAGCAGGCTTTGGCCTTAGCGCGCGCTCGCGGCGCTTTTGGTGGGTACGGCTTTAGTTCCTCTAACTTTGTGCGCGAGCGCAATCAACAAGCGATACTTCGCGGCATGCAACAAAAGGCCTTGGCCAACGGCACCCTGGCTAATTCGCAAACAGTGGTGGACTTGATGAATGCTCTGGGCGACACTTTGAGCACGGATTTTCAAACATCAGAAGTGCGCACCCTAGCGAGGGTGGCAAAAAATATGAACGCGGAAGAGATTACTACAGTTCCGCTGTTTGATCCGGAAAACAATATCGCATACGTCACCACAGCTATGATGAACGATATCAGCTACGTCGTCTCGATGGCTGGCCTGAATGATTTTTCGGAGATTCGCCAATATATTCGCAGTATTATCGTTCTGGCAGAGGGTTGGGAAAAAGAGCGAGCGGTGATTGATGTACTGAACGGTTCTGGTGTTTCGGGTCTTGCGGCCGCTAAGGCGCGCCAGGTTCAAGAGTCGGGTTTTCAAGTTGGCGCCATAGACACGGCCCCGACTGATGATTACGTCGGAGTAACGATTTACAAGCTCAACAATGATAATCCAGCTACTGCCAAAAAACTGGCTGAAGTATACTCGGTGAATGTTAAGGACATCGCTCAAGCAAATGGGGCAATCACCCCAAGCGACGGGGCTGACTTTATAATTATATTTGGACAATAAAATGATTGGCTACGAGGTGTGGGAAAAAGATCGCAAAGAACGGCGAGCTTTGAGGAAGCTCTTAAAACGAGCAGGCCTTTTTTCTTCCTGGGTGTTAACCTTGTTTTTGACGATACTTCTAGTGGTTACCGCTTATGCCTTACGGTTGAATAATCTAGGCATGTTGGAGTTGCGCCAAGAAGTGATTGCGGCTGATGAGTTCGGCGACCAAGAAGTGTTGACGCGCGCAACCTCTGATCTGCAAAGATACGTCAGCACGCACATGAACACTTACATGGGTGAGTTGGGCATTGCCTTGCAACACAGTTATGACCGAGACGTAGCTAGGGCGGTTGAAGAATCTGTGGCGCGGCAGCAGTTAAATATTTCACCGGAGGTCTACGCGCGATATGACGCCAATTGTAAGCCCCAATTGGCAGCTGGTGAGTGGCATTATGTCAACTGCATCAGCTCGCATATTGATTACATGGGTCAGAACTTCGACTTTTCTGCCCCTAAATTGCCAGCGAAGGAGCTTTATTATGTAAATTTTACACCACCTCGAGTGAGCTTAGATTTTGCGGGTGTCATGGTTATGATTTGTTTGCTACTACTGTTGGTGATAATATTGCGCGTGACATTTAATCTGTTGTTGAGGTTGGTGATCAAGCTCAAGTCGCACAAAAAGCTTGCTTTTTAATATTGTATGTTGTACCCTGGTGGTACAGATGTAAGCTAATTAGATAAGGAGGAAAAATGGCTTATACACACACTAATTCAAAGGGAGTAAAATACATTTTGCATTACAAGGACGTTGTACTAAAGGGCGGTAAAGAGCAGAGAATTTATTTCTTCGCTAAGACCGAAGGTGGTAAGGGCACCCCTTGTGATTTGCCAGCAAACAAAACCGTAGTTGAGAATGAGCGCAACGGTTTTCTAGTCGTCAAGAATAAATAATTCAGGTTTTTGCCTTTAAGAACGGCCTCTCTGGTGGGGGCCGTTTTGTTTAATTATTGACATTAAGCCACATTTGTGTTAAAATGGAAGTATAAGGAGGGCGCGTTTCAAGCGTCTTTTGTGTTATGAAGAGGTTGGTCACTTTATCTTTAAGCATTTTCTTAGCGTTCGGGCTAGTGGTGTCGGGCGGTCTTTATGATGTTTATGCTGAGCACCCGGATTATCAAGTCAAGCTAGCAAGCGTGTCTGGCCCTGATGTTCGACCGCAAAAGTCAGTGCCAAACGTCAAACAAAAACCTGAACCCGAAGAGCGAGCTTTAATCAACCAGCCAATCATTACCACGGCAGTGCCCATGGCGCAACCCATTGCCCAGCCTCAAAACGCCGCTGTTGATATGTCCAACCATCTGGAAATTCCTGGCATTGGCGTATATCGAGCGGTGCAAACAGTGGGTCTGAATAATTCGGGCGAAATTGACGTGCCGTCTAGCAATGTCGGTTTGTGGAATGGTGGCGCGCAACCGGGCCAGAACGGCGTGGTCTTCTTAGACGGCCATGTTTTTGGTGTGTTTGCTAATTTAAAAAACACTTCAGTTGGCTCGATTTTTAGCCTGACCTGGGGCGGGGTAGTGTATCACTATCGGGTGGCCGACGTTCAGACTTATTCTTTGAGTCAGCTTAATCAAACTTCTAACGGCATTTGGTCTGGTATTTTATACAAGCCCGTTGGCGGCGCTAAGGGGCTTAATATCATGACGTGCGCTGGCCAACCCCAGGGCAATACTTACTCTCATCGCACGGTGGTTTATGCTTATCAGGTTAACTAAGTTTTTGCGACATCGTACGCGTGATGGACGTTACATCAATTTGCAGCTTAGTTTTTTGTCAGTTTACGCCCCTGCCTACTGGCCAGCTAACTCCATAATTTTGCGTAACTTTGCTGCTGTGCCTTGCTGTTTTTCGACCATATCTTCGATATTTTCTCTGGTCCTTCTTAACTCTGCCTCTAAATTCTTAATGTGTTCCATCATAGCTTCTGGACCAGCCGCTTCAAGTTCGGCTTTCGATTGTTGCTCGGTCTCTACTCTTGGTTTCTCAGCTTCGCTGATCATTTCATAAAATTTAACGTAGTGTTCAGGAGCCAGGTCTTTTTTATCAGACGGAAAACCTTCAGAACCAAGAAAATAGAGGGATAGTCTGGTAACGGCTGTATCTAGGAACTTTTTTTCACTTGTTTGAGGGTTGTCGCTAAGTGTTTCCTCTAGAACCTTTTTGGCCAATGCCACGCCCTCTCTCCAGTTTTCTTTTTCGGCTTCTGGTCTCTGTTGCTCTTGAGCAGTTGTATCGGAGTTGAACTCCGTATCGCCGAAACTCTTTCTGGCCCATTCACGAGCCCTGGCATCGCTTTTAACCTTGGCTTCACTAATCAATTTATAGATTTCAACATAGTGTTCAGCAGTGCAGTCCCTCCGATCGGGCGGGAAACCATTAGCTCCTTCTAAATGAAAAGCGAGGCCATAGGCAGTCTTTTTGTAAAGTTCCGACTTGCTGCTGTGAGAGCCATCGCGCTCAAATGCCGTCAACTCAGTCAAAGCCAATTCCGCTCTTTCTGCTTGACCATCTTCGTCTTGTCGCTCGCCAGTTTCTGACTGTTGTTCCAAGGTTGGCTCTTCATTCGTCTCTTGCCCTTTGACTCTCAGTTCATCCCACCTAGTGACAACTGGGTCTTGACCCTGTTCGGTGCCAGTATCTAAATTTTTGTTACTCATATTTATGTTCCTTCCTTGGTTTTTTGGTTAAATGGATTGATGTTATAATGTTCACATTTTAATTATGGCACATTTTGGGTAGGGGGTCAACAATATGCACGGGATTAACTTATCGGTACAGCAAGATGTATCTTGACTTTTTATAATGTTTATGCTATAATGACAGAGTATGGTGTTTTAACATACCACATGAACGTTAAAGGATAGTTTCAGTTTTTGCTTGGTTTAACTGGTAAAAAGTATTAGGATCATTTACAACACGACACTGGGTGTCAGTGTCGCCACCGACAGAAGGAGACAAAAATGTTTTTCCCAGATTGGCTATTGAACTTTTTAAAGTTTTTCTTCGACAATCTCGTTCTTTTTATCGGAGTTGGCTTTGTGTTGGTTGCGGTCTTCGCAGTCTTCGCGATTAGGTCTAGTTATCTCGAAGGCAAGAAAGCAAAAAATGACTGAAACTCGTTCATTAACGGCACAGGCCGTACATCATAAATTTATGTTTGTACGGCCCTTTCTTTTTGTTTGGTTTTAGCGCGAGCGTTTTTGGGCAGCGCGGCGAGCTTTTTCAGTTAAGCTGTCATCTATTCTATCGTTAGGGGAAAACTCGCCGTATTTTTTGACGGCGGCTAGGCGAATAAGCTCGTCAGTCAGGCGAGGATTCATTGGCAAAATCGACCCGTGAAGATATGAGCCAAAAACATTGCTGGTGCGTGCACCCTCAGTGCGATCGCGACCGTTGTTGCCAGCACCCTTTTTCACCCGAGCCAGCGCAGCCTGACCCTGATTGAAATATGTCAGCCCACTATGATTTTCATAGCCGATAAGCAGACCCAATTTGTCGCTTTTAGTAATGATGTTGCCGATGAGACGTTTGGGGTTGTCTTCAGTATAAGTGTCGAAAATGCCGACCCCTGTTAATTTGTCGCCAGATTGAGTTAAAAAATAATTGCCAAAAAGTTGATACATGCCACAAATGACCAGCATAGGCGTACCAGAATCGGCTAGTTTTTTAAGTTTGGGGCCAATTTTGCTTAAATCGTCCAGAACCGCACTTCGGTCAGATTCTTGTCCGCCACCCCCCAGGATAATGTCAACTTTTTCGTCAAATTTAGCGCCCGGTTTGTGCAGCACTACCTTGGTGTCATAGCCGTGCAATTTAGCGCGGTGTTTTAGTGCTAATAAGTTGCCCTGATCGCCATAAGCACTCATTCTCGCGGGGTAAAGCACCATCACGGTCAGGCTTTTGTTGCGCGAGGGCTGTTTTTTATCGAGAGTTTTCACTTGCTTAGTCATAAGGCTTTCTCCACCTGGGCGACTAATCCGAGGTATTTTCGTAGTTTTAGCATGGCGCTGTAAGTGCAGTAAATTTGGAAATTCGATGAACTATTGTCGGAAATAAATCGACTGAGGCTACGGCGCAGATTTGTGTCGATTGAGCCGACGGCTATATTATCGTGTTGCAGGCGTAAGGCCATGTCATAGGCACGAACTCCAGAAACACAAGCGACGTTTTTAAGGGCGGTGAAATCGACATCCCACAACCAACTGATATCGCGGCCGTCAGATGGCGTATCGTTAATAGCAATCATAGTCGCGGTTTGCTCATTGTTTTGTGCGGCTAAAGACATGCGACAACCAGCAGAATTTTTCACCAACACTAACTCAACTGGTTTGCCATTGACACTGATAACTTCGCCGCGACCAAAAGCTGGTTTAACGTTGGAAAGAGCGCGGAGCATTTTTTTGGCGTTGAATTCGCGGCCTAAAATCACCTTAACTAGCGCCAGTGCACCAGCAGAGTTCAGCGCGTTATGGGCCCCGCTAAGCTGCAGAGTTGTCTCGCCAATGTTGAAAACTACTTTTTTGCCACTAATTTTCTTTAGCACCACGTCGGGATTAATTGGTTTATTGTCGGAGCTAGGGCGTTCGTTATCGGGCGAAAACAGCTTAGTTAAGTTAGAATCATAGCCAAAAAAATGCACGACTTTGTCGCCAGAACGGACTTTATTTAGCAACGAATCGTTAGCGTTAAGAACGACGCCGTTAGTGGTCTCCTTGGCCACGGTTTTTAAAAAACCAGCTGTGGTATTAACGTCACCGAAACGATCAAGTTGATCTGGCAGGACATTGAGCAACAGAAAGTATCTGGGCGCAACCTTATTAACAAAGTGTACAGCGTGCGCTTCGTCGAGCTCTAACACTGCAATGTCAAAATGAAAACTGCCGCTCTTTTCAATTTCGCAAAAAACCGCACTGGCAATGCCGCGAGTAAAATTAGAGCCAGTAGGATTAGTGAACACTCTCAGCCCAGCAGTCGTGAGTAATTCAACCACGGTTTTTGTTGAGGTGGTTTTGCCGTTGGTTCCAGAAACCACCGCCACTCCGTGCGGTAAATTTGCCAGAGTTCTGCTAAGAAAATCTGGTTCAAGTTTTTCAATCACTAGGCCAGGCAGAGCCGAACCGCCCGAACCTTTTGCCTTGGTCAGAAGTTTTGCGCTGCGGGCAGCAATCTTGGTAATATTTTTCATCAGTTCAATTGTACCATTTAAATGTGCTAGAATAAATAAATAGTAAACGAGGAGAAAAATGGAACGCGCGGTTTTAAAGAGCAAGGCTAAACAAGCTATCAAGGGCAACCTGTGGATGATAGCGGCTATTTTTATAGTGGTGTTTACGTCGCAAATGTTGTTGGCGTATATTACGTCCTTTGTTGGCGGCGTGGTCGGTTTGTTGCTTGCGGGTTCAATTACGCTAGCTTTGGCGATGATTTTTTTGGAACTTGTAAAAAAACACCGCAAGCCGCAGGTGGAAGATCTGCTGTTTGGGTTTAAAAACGGCAACTTTGGGCGTGGGCTAATTGGTTATCTGCGCTGTACATTTTTCACTTTCGCGTGGTCGCTTTTGTTGATTGTGCCAGGTATCATCAAGTGGTTTTCGTATTCGCAAATGTTTTATCTTATGGCTGACGATCCAAAATTAGAGCCTAGTGAGGCGCAGGCGCGCAGCATGGAAATGATGCGTGGGCACAAAATGGAGTTGTTCAATTTATATTTATCGTTTATGCCGTGGATTTTGTTGGTTGTGGTAACGCTGGGTATTGGGCTAATTTATGTTTTGCCGTATTTGAATGCGACCTTAGCGGCGTATTATATTCAGCTGAAAAAGGTGACGAAGTAATGGCAGTTACGGTGGAGATAGGGCGACAATTCGTTAGCGACGAAGACCTGGAGGTTATTGCTGACAAAGTGAAAGCCGCACATCAGTTGATATTCAACGGCGGCGGCCCTGGCGAGGAATTTTTGGGCTGGGTAAGTTTGCCTGAGAATTACGACAAAGAAGAGTTCGCAAGAATCAAAGATGTTGCGCGCCGTATTCGCGAGACCTCGGACGTTTTGGTGTCAATTGGCATTGGCGGCTCGTATCTGGGCGCACGAGCGGTAACTGATTTATTACAGCCGGACAACGATGATTTCGAGGTGATTTTTGCAGGAAAATCCTTGAGCGCGCGCGAACTGAATGACATCATGTGGCGACTAGAGTGCCGAGATTGGTCAATTAATATAATATCAAAGTCGGGCACCACCACAGAGCCTGCAGTGGTTTTTCGAGTGTTGCGTCAAAAATTAATAGAAAAATATGGTGAAGAAGCAGCCAATAAGAGAATTTTTGCGACCACTGATCGCGAGCACGGGACTTTACACGATCTGGCCGTTGATAGAGAATGGGAAATGTTTGTGGTGCCAGACGATATTGGCGGACGTTACTCGGTTTTAACAGCGGTCGGGCTGTTACCGATCGCGGCAGCCGGCATTGACATCGACGCCTTGATGGCTGGCGCAGCAGGCGCGCGCGGTGATTTGATTGATGAAAAAAATACGGCCGTTCAATATGCTGCGGCGCGTAATATATTGCTGGGCAAGGGTTATGATATTGAAGTTATGAGTTGTTTCGAGCCAAGTTGGGCCAGCTTTAATGAATGGTGGAAGCAGCTGTTCGGCGAATCTGAGGGCAAGGACGGCCAGGGCATCATGCCAAATTCGATGATTTTCACAACTGATTTGCATTCCCTGGGGCAATATATGCAAGACGGCAAGCGGCAAATCTTTGAGAGTTTTGTGGTGATTGCTGAGCCGATAAGCGATATTCAAATTCCAGAAGACAGTGCTGAAGATGATGTGGGCTATCTGGCCGGTAAAAATCTTTCGTACATCAACGACAAGGCGCTAGAGGCCACCATTAAGGCGCACTCTGACGGTGGCGTGCCGGTCAATGTCGTGCGTATTCCGCGAATTGACGCTTATGAGATAGGTTATTTCATTTATTTCATGGAGGTGGTTTGTGGCGTTTCAGCGTATGTGGCGGGAGTTAATCCGTTTAACCAACCTGGCGTCGAAGCCTACAAGAGGAATATGTTTGCATTATTAGGGAAAGTATGATAAAATGCGTCGCATGAGTATATCAGTTACAAGAAAAGACGACAGAGAAGCTAACGAAAACGTGATCCGCCGCTTTAATCGACGTGTATTGCAGAGTGGTGTTGTGGCTACTGTTAAGTCAAAACAGCGCTTTGAAAAGCCAATTAGTAAGACCGAGCGTCGCAAAAAAGCAATCATTAGAAAAGCCCGCAACGAAGAGAAGACCCTGCAAATTAAGCTCGGCAACTTTGTGCCGCGTTCTCGCTAAATGAAAAAAGAGAAAATCGATGGCGCCAAAGTTACCGGTGCTGTCGATTTTATTATCTCTAGAAAACGTAAATTATATAAGTTCGCCAGGTTTAATGAGCTACGTAGTTGTTTTCAGTTAGGGGAGTGGGTGGATTTTATAAAAACTCATTCAAATTTTCTTGATAAACAACCTGTTGTAGCAGAAATCGGCGCTGGAACGGCAGTTTTTTTGGTTGAACAGGCTAAGCTGTCGCCAGAAAAAATATTTGTGGCGGTAGATGTTAAAAGCGACAGGTTACATCAAGGCGCACGTAAAGCGCAAGAAGAGAAGGTGACCAACATTTACTTTGTCCGTTCGCGTGTTGAAGAGCTTGTTCAAATTTTCTCGAGTAACTCCGTGTTTGAAATTTGGCTGACGTTTTCTGATCCTTATCCGCGTAAATCTGACGCAAAACATCGGTTGACATATAAGAAATATCTAAAACTTTATCAAGAAATCTTGAATAAAGACGGTAGATTGCACTTTAAAACAGATAGTGATAGTTTGTTTGAATATTCCTTAGCGAGTTTCCGAGAGTGCGGTTGGCAAATATTAACAGAGACGGAAGATTTGCACAGTAGCGATTTGCCAGAAAAATATAAGGTGATGACCAGTTATGAAGCCCGTTTTGTGGGTGAGGGTAAAAATATACATTTTTTGACCGCCAAGCCAGAATAGTTTTATCAAGAAAATTTGACTCAAAAAAATTTGAGTAGTAGTATAGAAGCATGTTTGGTATTAACAAGATTCAGCTATATATCTTGCGTTGTCTCTGGGAATATGACGAAATCACTTTTGAGGAATCTCGGCCGAAACCTGCAGTTGGTCCAGGGCTTTATTCTTATCATTTAAGCAGACTGGAGGATTTAAACATAATAACCAAGACAGCCAAGGGGCAATATAAACTAACGAATTCCGGGGAGCGCTACGCTACGGGAGTTTTTTCGAAAGTTAGTTCAAAAAAAATTGACATTAAAATATTAGCGCATGACAAAACTGGTAAAATTAAAATAATTAGCGGGCGGCTGTTGGACAACGATCCACGAACCCACGCTGGCGCGACTAGAATAGTTCAAAAAAAACTGAATTGTAAAAATCCTAACTTAGAACATATTGGTGACGCGTATATTAAAATATCTAACCAGCGCGGCGACATCTTGGAGCATACGATGTCGCATATCTTCGAGCTCAAAAATATTGTGAACATTTCGAAAATAGATGAATCTTTACCGATTAGTGTCAAGGAAGAAATCCTCTTTGTCAAAAAAAACGCCGACGGCCACTTCTTTTTTGAGCGCGATTACTTGATAGACTAAAACATCTATGGTATATTGGGACTGAAGCTAACCAATACTAAAAATGAAACACGTGCAAAAACATCTGACAATTGAGAATATTGCGATTATCGTAGCTTTTGTTTTCGCGTTGTTTTGTGCGGTCAACGCGATTGCTTCGCTGCAAAAAAATTATGAGCTATTGTCCAGGGTGAGAGAGGGGCAGCTAACTAATGATATTTTGAAAATTAAAAATGCTAACTTGCGTTTACAGCAAACCTACTACAAAACTGACGAGTTCATGGAATTGCAGGCTAGGGCTAAATTAAATAAAGCTATGCCAGGCGAAAATTTGGTTTTGTTGTCGAAGACCGAACACACAGCGGCGAATTCAACAGAGGCTATCGACAACGAAAGCAACGAGCTGACCAATCAACAAAAATGGGCGCAGTTTTTATTGGGCGTGAATTATGACTAAAATTATTAAAATTACAATTTTGATTTGCGCGGTGGCTGGCGCTTTTTTTAGCGGTAACGCAGTATGGGCCGACGAAGACGCTCAGATTGGGTCTGACGTAGTTATAGCCGGCGTAAATACTAAAAATAATTACAAATACATCATGCTGTACAATCAGAGCGAGGCAGATTACGATGCTAAAAACTTGAGTGTTTATTATTACTCAAACAATGCGGCCATGGGTCTAACTAATCCGACAAAAATCGTTGAATTGACCGGCACCTTTGAGACGAACGGCTATTTTTTGATGGCACAAAGCGAAGAAGGTCTCGGTGGTGTTTATCCAGATAAAATATTTACGAATAGTAGTATTTTGGCAAATAATCGAGGCGCTGTTTTTATTGTCGAAAACGGAGTGATATTAGACGGACTGTGCTGGGCTAGCGCGCCGTCGGAAATTATCGGCGTTGGCGACAATCAGATGTGTGCGGGTTATATTATTTATGCGCCGCTTAATCTTGGTAGTTTTGCTCAATGTCTGAATGAAAACAAGAAACGCGTGGCTTGCAATCAAGAGGCCATAGATCAAGCTGAGCATGAAGACCTCACTTCCAAGCCGGCGCCAAGATACTTTAAAGAGGTCATTAGCCCAGTGCTGGGTTCGCATGGCTATACAGACGCCCCGCCAGACGAGGGCACTGAACCAGGTGTGGACCCAGACGACAAGTTGCAATGTGCGCCGATAAAACTAAATGAACTATCGTTTGCTAGCGGGCAAATGTTTGTAGAAATAATCAACGAAAGTCCAGAACTCGTTGATGTTTCAAGTTGTTCAGTGCGCAGAGGCACGGTGATTGTCAATTTGTCTGGGCTGGTCGGGCCAGGCGAAATCAAAACGTACGCAGTTACTAATGTACTGATCAATGAACCCAATGCTGACGTCAACGTTTATGTTTATGACGGCTCGACTCGCATAACAGATTCGTTGGTGCAATATAAAAAGGTTAAGGCTGGCGCGTCATGGGCGTGGTTTGACGAAGAAGAGCGGAGCGGTTGGATGCAAACTTTCGCGCCAACGCCAGGCGAGGAAAATATTTATCAACAGTTTCAGACTTGCGAAACAGGAAAAATTATCAACCCGCAAACTGGCAATTGTATAAAAATGCCTGCGCCACTAGCGGAGTGTTTGACGGGCCAGTATCGCAATCCCGAAACTGGTCGCTGCAAGAAATTGCCAGTCGAAACAGCGCTGGCTCCTTGTCCAACTGGGTCTTTTCGTAACCCTGAGACCAATCGCTGCAAGAAGCTTGCGTCGGAATCTGTGCTCTCGGCTTGTCAAATTGGCTATGAGCGTAACCCTGAGACCAACCGTTGTCGTAAAGCCGTAGATTCAAGCGCACCTACTTTTGCGGTACAAAATGTACCAACGAGTCGCGAAGCTAATATTATGATTATCGTGGCCGCTGCTGGCATCGGTTTGACTTTGGCCATGATAGTTTGGAGTTTTCGCCAAGAAATCAGCCGAGGGTTAAAAAAGGTTTTTGTTAGGAAGATAGCAAAATGAGAATTTTAGGTATTGATCCAGGTACGGGAAAATTAGGTTTTGGCGTGTTGGACGTGCAAAAGGGCAGCCAGCCAAAAATGGTTGATGCTGGTGTGGTGACTACGCCAGCGCACACGTCGTTGCCAGATCGTCTGGAAGATATTTATGATTCGTTGAGTGAGATTATTGATTTGACAAAGCCAGAAGTTATGGCGATTGAAAAACTATTTTTTGCGCGAAATGTTACCACGGCGATTTCTGTTGCGGAGGCGCGCGGGGTGGTTGAGCTGATTGCTAAGCAAAAAGGCTTAGAAATTGCTGAATATACGCCGCTGCAGGTGAAGCAAGCTTTGACGGGCTACGGTAGAGCTGAAAAAAAACAAATTCAAGAAATGGTCAAGCGTGAATTGGGGCTGCAGCAAGCGCCAAAACCGGACGACTGCGCGGACGCTCTGGCTGTGGCTTTGACACATTTTTTTACGACAAAGAACGACTAGGCTCGGTTGGGTTATAACCGCGGGTAGTTTTTGATTTTCTAATTATTTGACTTCTCTGATGTACTCGGCTTCTTTTTCTAGGGCGGCGCTGAGTCTGAACCCCCTGCATTTACCGTCAGAGTTGCAATTAATGCCTTCGTAAAAATATTCGCTGCCTATTTCGCCAACGGCCGTGCCCTGGGTGTCGATAAACAGCTCTGGAGCAACACTCTTGAGATTGCCATGGTTGATAGATGTGGGGTAAAAACCATTTTCTTTATGAAAAACCTCTGTTAAACTGTAATATATGCTATTAATCGCGACCTTGCGTTGTTGATCGCGAGCCGTTACCTCGAGGTCGTTACGCTGGACCAAGAAAAACACGCCAATAATCACCAAAACCACTATGGCAATCGCCAGCTCAATAACGGTGAACCCTTTTTCTTTTTGCATATTTTTATCTTAACATAAAGCTGGTTTTTTAACTATAGATGATAGTTGCATTTTCATTTGCTTGTGCTACAATTAGTTTATGTTTAAACTAGATGAAGAGTTCTTAGCGCAACTTGGGTTGGGCGATATGCCGCAAGAACAGAAACAGGCTTTCTTGCAACATATTTATAGTGAGTTGGAAATTCGCGTGGGCGAAAAATTGACCGAGGGTATGAACGACGCGCAGCTAGATGAGTTTGGTTATTTTGTCGACAAGAATGAACAAGGAGTGCGAGATTGGTTTTCTATTAATTTGTCGGACTACATCAATCAGCCAGATTATAAGTTATTACAAGAAAGAATGCCAGATGCTTCCGAAATTGACTTGATGGCTGAGTTTGGCGCTACGCGGTGGCTGCAGATTAATCGTCCAGACTACCCTGAAATTGTTCGTCAAACCCTGGAGACTATTAAGCAAGAAATTGCCGACAACAAAGACAAGCTTCTGGGTCAGGCCTAAAAGTTTTGGAGAAATAGCTAAGTCTGATTGCGCGTTTTTTAAGTCGCGCTTTCGGTTTTTTAAATGCCTTCAATGCGACTTTTAATGGTCTCAAGCTCTTCGATGTACTGCGCGGCCATTTCTCTGTCACTCTGGGCAACGTCTTTTGTGGCGCTGATCATCGATAAAGTGTCAATGATATCTTGCAAAAATAACCCGGTGGTTTCTCGGTATTTGCTCTCGAGCCGACCAGCTTCTTTAGCGAGCCGTAGTTCTTCGTGGGCCGTTGATGGATCGCGCGTAGATGCTCCACCCTCGCCAACTCTGGTAACCAACTCGGTTTTATGACTACCTACAACCAAACTGGCAATGGCGTTATTGCGAGCAAGCGAACCGCTGTCCAAATTATCCACGCCGTATTGGATAACCTGCATGGCGTCGACGTATTGAGCGCTAGCTTGCGAGAGCACTGCCGAGATATCCACGGTTTTTTTTCCAGAACTACTGGCGATCACAACTATGATAATCAGAATAACCGCCACTACGCCGCCCAGTATAATCATCATTTTTTTATCTAGAAAATTAAAACCACTTTTAGGCTTCGCGGATATTTGGTCGAGGTATTCCGAGGCTCCGACCGCTGTATTCCAGTTCGGGTCGAAACCATTCTGGTCTTGATTCGGGTTCATGGTGATATTTTAACATAAACCTTTTATTTTTGCTACAATGAAACCATGCCAGAATTACCAGAAGTTGAAACCGTACGGCGAGGCCTAGAAAACTTCATCGTGGGGAAACAAATCTTGCGAGTTGACGTTTTAAACGAGAAGAGTTTTGAGTGCGTGAACTGCTCACAAAAAAACTTAATTGGCGCGCGGGTCAATAAAATTCGCCGCCGCGGCAAGGCTTTGATTATTGATTTATCAGGTGGATTTTCATTAGTTTGCCATCTTAAAATGACTGGGCAAATTGTTGTGCGTGGTCAAGAAAATTTCGCAGCGGGCCACCCGACCGATTCTTTTATGGCAGATTTACCGGATCGCTCAACGCGGGTGATTTTTGGTCTAAACCACAAAACCAAATTATTTTTTAATGACCAGCGTAAATTCGGCTGGATTAAACTAATGCCGTCAAGCGAGGTCGTTAAAATTCCGTTTCTTGCTAAAATGGGCCCTGAACCGTGGGAGACTGGGGTTAGTAAGCAGTTTCTTAAAAACATTCGACGTCATCAAAATTCGATGATTAAGCCAGCGATTCTTGATCAATCAGTCATGGCGGGCATCGGTAATATTTACGCTGACGAGTCGCTGTGGGCGACAAAAACCCACCCAGAAACTCGTGTGAAAAATCTTTCTGATAAAAAACTTGAAGAGATTTGTCGGGCGGCGGGCAAGGTTATGCAGAAGTCGATTGATTCCGGAGGTTCAACCATGCAGACTTACGTCAAAGCCGACGGCAGCAAAGGTAATTACTTGGAAAAATTTGCCAATGTTTTTCGGCGCGATGGGCAGCCTTGCAACCGTTGCCAAACCACAATTGTCAAAACTAAAGTTGCTGGTCGTGGCACGCATCTTTGTCCGAAATGTCAAAAACTGGCACAGATATAGCGGCTGGCAGTTTCAACTAGCGGTGTTGTTAATTTTACAGATAAAACTGGTTTAAATTTTGCTAGAATATAAATCATGAGTGAGGGCAAGTTACAGACGTCGGATTTTGTGCATTTGCACAATCATACCAATCATTCTGTGTTGGACGGTTTGACGAAAATTCCAGAATTGATTGAGTTGACTAAAAAATATGGCATGGATGCCGTGGCCATGACTGATCACGGTACGTTGAGCGGCTGGATCGAATTGTACAAGGAAGCCAAGGCTAATGATGTGAAGCCGATTTTAGGATATGAGGCCTATGTGGCGGCCCGAAAGTACACCGACAAGGACCCAAATCACGATAAAGAGCGGTATCACGTGACGCTTTTGGCCATGAACAATAAGGGGGCCAACAATATTATTCGGCTTTCGACCATTGCGAATTTGGACGGTATGTATTATCGGCCGCGTATTGATCACGATTTGTTAGAGGAATATAACGAAGGGATTATTTGTTTGTCTGGCTGTGCTGGCTCGGAAGTGTCGATGGCCTTGAGGGAAGGTCGATACGAAGATGCCAAGGAATTAGCCAAATGGTACCAGAGCGTTTTTGGCGATCGGTATTATCTGGAGTTGCAGGATCATGGCCACAAAGACGCGCCAAAACACTGGGAAGACCAAAGAAAAGTCAACGAAGGTTTGGATAGATTAAGCCAAGAGCTGGGCATTCCGAAGGTGATTTCTTGTGATGCGCACTATCCCAATGTCGAAGACACTGAGGCCCATGAAATTTTGTTGTGTGTGGGCACTGGCTCTCTGCTGACGGACACCGACAGAATGACTTTGGCAGATTTTCACCTGCATGTTATCGACCCGAAAGAGATAATTCAGCGTTGGGGCGCTACTCACAAAGAAGCTGTTTTGAACACTAAAAAAATTGCTGATAGATGTGATGTGGATATTGAGATGGGGCGCATGTTAATTCCGACTTTCGATTGTCCAGATGGTAAAACCGAGAAAGAATATCTGTATGAAAAAGTTTACCGGGGTCTGACCGAGCGATACGCTGGAATTCCAGCCAAGGATGCCGAGAAACTGACTGTCGCGCAAGCTAAGAAATTGCTGAGTAAAGAGCAATTAGAGCGGACTGATTACGAAATGTCGGTGGTGGATAACATGGGTTACTTCGGCTATTTTTTGATCGTTTGGGATTTCATGAAGTGGGGGCGCGAGCAGGGAATAGTTTTTGGCCCGGGGCGTGGTTCAGCGGCCGGTTCAATTGTGGCGTATGCGTTGAAAATTGTTGATTTAGATCCGTTGGAATATGGCTTACTGTTTGAGAGATTTTTAAATCCCGATCGTATTTCTATGCCAGATATTGATATTGATATTCAAGATACTCGTCGCGACGAAGTGGTGGAATATTGTGCGCGCAGATATGGTCAGGATCGCGTGTCGAACATTTTAACTTTTGGTAAAATGGCGGCGCGTTCTAGTGTGCGCGATGTGGCGCGCGTGTTGGACATTCCGTATTCTGATGCGGATCGACTGTCAAAAACAGTGCCAGAATTGGTGCAGGGTCGGCATGTACCGCTGGAAAAATCTATTCGCGATGATCCGGATTTGTCCAAGGCTTATCAAGAAGGCGGTTGGAAGAAAGAGGTTTTGGACTACGCTCAACGTTTAGAGGGAACCATTCGTAGCCACGGGGTTCATGCTTGCGGCGTGGTGATAGCGCCAGACGCCCTGGTTAATTACTTGCCACTGGAAATGTCGCGCAAAGGGGTAGTGGCGACGCAGTTTTCGATGACGCAGGTGGAAGATTTGGGTCTGCTCAAAATGGACTTTTTGGGGCTGTCGAATCTCTCTATTGTTTCTAACGCTATTCGTATTGTGCGCAAAGTTTATGGCAACAAAATTGAACTGTCGGATTTGCCGCTTAATGATAAAAAGACCATGGAACTTTTTCAGCGCGCAGATACCACGGGCGTGTTTCAGTTAGAGTCGGCGGGCATGAAGCGATATTTGAAAGATCTCAAAGCGACAGAGTTTGAAGATATTATTGCTATGGTGGCGTTGTATCGGCCGGGGCCAATGCAGTTTATCGACTCGTTCATTGCGCGTAAACACGGGCGCGAAGAAATCACTTATTTGGATCCTCACATGCAAGCGGCCTTAGAAAACACTTATGGAATTTTGGTTTATCAAGAACAATTTATGCAGATCGCCAAGGATATGTGCGGCTTCAGCGGTGGTGAAGCAGATTATTTGCGCAAGGCCGTGGGCAAGAAAAAAATTGATATGATGAAGGAAATCAAGCCAAAATTCATTGACGGCGCGGTCAAAAACTCTGGTGCGAAGCGCGAAGTCATGGAAAAATTCTGGGATCAGCTAGAAGAATTTGCTAACTATTGTTTCAATAAATCTCATGCGGCGTGCTACGCGCTAATAGCTTATTGGACGGCCTATCTCAAAGCGCATTACCCGTCGGCGTTTATGGCGGCACTGTTAACTTCCGATTCTGGCAACACCGATCGTTTAGCGATCGAGATTGCCGAATGTAAAAAAATGGGCATTAAAGTTTTGAATCCAGATATTAACGAATCATTTGTAGAGTTTGGCGTGGTGCCAGAAACGGATAATATACGCTTTGGTTTGGCGGCGGTGAAGGGCGTGGGCGAAAAAGTGGCCGACACCATTGCTGAAGATAGAAAGGCCAACGGGCCGTTTAAATCGGTTGAAGATTATTGCAAGCGTATAGACTCTCGGCTTTCTAACAAGCGTGTTTGGGAAAACCTAATTCGCACGGGCGCCTTCGACCAATTCGGCGATCGTTCGGACTTGCTTTATTCCATTGATGCCATATTGGAGTTTGCATCAAAAACGCAGAAAGAGGCGGCTTCGAATCAAGCTGATTTGTTCAGCCTACTCGGGGACAGTGCTACGACGGACGGAATATTATCGACGGTGCAGATTGCCACCGCGCCGTCCAAACATAGCGATAAAGAAAAATTGGCCTGGGAAAGGGAATTGCTGGGGCTTTATTTGTCGGGCCACCCGCTAGATGAATACGCCGATCACTTTGACGAAGACGGCGAAACATTGGCCAGGATAAAACCAGAGCGAGACGGCCAGCGAGTGACGGTGCACGGGCTGGTTGACTCGGTGCGGCAAATTCTTACTAAAAAGGGCGATAAAATGGCGTTTGTGGCTATTGAAGATCGCAGTGGCGAATGCGAGATAATTGTTTTTCCAAAGGTGTACGCTCAAATTGTGAACGACCTAGAACAAGACAGATTTATCAAGGTAACGGGTAAAATTTCTGGCACCGACGCCTCGGGTTATAAAATTGAAGACGCTAAGATTATCGCCGACGTAATCGAAGTGGTTAAAGACTAGGCGCTCATTAGCACTCTGTTGACTAGAGTGCTAATTTTTGCTAGAATACTCTTATGATGACAGAACGTCAACAACAAATTCTCAATGCTATTATCGAGCAATACGCCGAAGTAGCGGCGCCAGTCGGCTCGGTGATTTTGGCGAAACTGTTTGAAATTTCTTCGGCGACGGTGCGCAATGAAATGGCAGCGCTTGAAGACCTGGGCTTGGTTTCTCGCCCCCATACCTCGGCTGGCTGCGTGCCGACTGATGACGGATATCGTTTTTATGTCAACAAGCTTACGCTGGACACGAATGAAAATCGTCAGGTGCGGGCTATTGAGTCGCGGGTGTCGGCCAATCGCGCCGATCGTGCTATTCGTTCGGCGGTCGATTCGTTGGTCGAGCTGACGCATAACCTCGGCGTGGCCACTATTGGCGACCAGCTTTACTTGTCGGGAATCTCGAATCTGTTTTCGCAGCCGGAATTTCTCGACGGATCGCATGTTCAAAAAGTTGCTAAGCTGCTTGATAACTTAGAGCCGTGGCTGCGCGAAGCGGCGCCTAATGAGCCCTTGAATGTTTTTATTGGCCATGAAAATCCGATCGGTCGAGATTCGGGAGTGTCGTTGATTATTTCGCGTTTTCGTTCGCCGCTGTCGGATCGTTCGTACATCGGCGTTCTTGGCCCGACACGCCAAAGTTATGGTCGGGTGATGAATTTAGTCGCTCAAACTGGTGAGATGCTGGAGAGGATTTTGTAAATGGGCAAGGTAAAAATTTGTGTGACGGTGCCAGTTGATCAAGCCAATGAGATCCGCAAAGTTTTGGGTGAGGCTGGCGCGGGCAAGATTGGCGAGTATAGTTTCTGCAGCACGAGCTACTTGACGCAAGGAAGATTTTTGCCATCTGACAAGGCAAATCCGACAATTGGTGAACACGGTAAATCAGAGATTGTTGAAGAAGAAATAGTTGAAGTGGCTTGCGACAAAGCGATAACCAAAGAAGTCATAGCCAAGCTACGGGCCGCGCATCCTTACGAAGAACCCGTCATAGACATATATCCGCTAATAGAAGAAAGTGAGTTGTAAATGAAAAAACCAACCGATAAGAAGTTGCCCAAAAAAGACGCCAAAGATTTGAGAATTGAAGAGTTGACGGTTGACCTGCAGCGACTACGTGCCGATTTTGAGAATTATCGCAAAAATGCTGATGAACAAAAAATAGCAATGCGGCAATTCGGCGCAGAAGAAATGCTGAAAAAGTTTTTGGGCGTGGTGGACAATATCGAGCGCGCCGTCAAAAATGTACCGCAGGAGCTGCAAGACAATGCGTGGGTGCAGGGGGTAGAAAATCTAGGCGGAAACCTAGATAAGATTTTGAGCGAGATTGGCGTAGAGAGAATAGATGCTTCGGCGGGGGCAGAATTTAATCACGAAATACATAACGCTGTGGTCATGGACGAGGTCGAGGGCGAAACTGAGGTGATTGCCGAAGAGTTACAAGCTGGCTACAAGTTGGACGGTAAGGTTTTGCGCGAAGCGATGGTGCGCGTGACGAAGAAGTAGAGATTGAAAGGCTTGTCGTTCGCTACTGAGTTGGCATAGTTTGGTCAGGGCAAGAGTTTAGTACCCCCTGCATAGCATCTCGTTCAGCGGCAGTTACCCAGAGGGTGTACTTGACCTTAACGGCGATTTGACGCGCGACATAAATACAGCGAAAACCTTTATTTTGCGGCAACCATTGACTGGCGTCCGAGTCAGATTTTTGTTGATTGGCAGGGCCGTCCACGGCTAATAAATTCAAATCATCGTTGGCTAATGCGTTGCGAGCAGCCGGGTCTAAGTTCTGCGCACCTGTCGCCCAGGCGTTTGAGAGCGCAACGACATGATCAATCTGCACGGCAGATGATGTGCTCACGCCACGCGTAAAATGAATGGTGTTGCCAGTGTATGGGTCGAGTAAGATCCCAGACATAACCGTACAGCCATTGTCGCCATAAATTATTTCATCAAGATCTCTACTCAAAATCTTTTCTCGTACATTGCAACCGTTGCCCCATCTGTTCCAGTTGCCAGAACTCAGAAACTGCTTCCGCGAATAGCCAGCATGCGCCGCCCATTCTCGCACCGCTAATTTGCCCAGTTCGTGAATGGCTAAAGGTTGCTCGTTGACTTCTTCGCCCATGTAGCTAAATTCAGCGTCATCATCTTCAAGCTCGATGGTCTCGACAGGCGCGGCTTCTGGCTCGGGATCGTTTGGCGATGCAGTAAAATTGCTATAAATCAAAAACAGCAAACAACCGACTAGAATTATACCCAGCGCGGTATTGCGCCGGCGACGGTACGTGCTATTCATAACACATTTGCTCACTAGCCATGTTAACGTCGCGGTGCTTTAAGTTTAGCAAGTGGGCGCCTTCTTTAGGTTCGGAACCCGAAGCGGAGCAATCCGCACCTTTGTCTATTGTGGCTAGCAGGCCCAGATCAGTACCGCCAATTCCAGAGACGAAAATATGCATGGAATCATTTTAGCATGCTCAGTAAATCATTACCACTTGAAAAACCGACGCTTTTTTGGTATTATATGACCCGCAATGGTCCCATCGTCTAACGGTTAGGACACCAGGTTTTCATCCTGGCAATAGCGGTTCGATTCCGCTTGGGATCACCAGTTGTGCCCGTAGCTCAGCTGGATAGAGCGTCAGCTTGCGGAGCTGAAGGTCGTACGTTCGAATCGTGTCGGGCACGCCAAGTGATTTTTCAAGCAACCCGTGAGGGTTGTTTTCGTTCCGGGGGTTTTATGTTAAGATGTAACAAGTATGGAAGAAATTATTTCACTTTGCAAAAGACGAGGGTTTGTTTATCCAGGATCAGAGATTTATGGCGGCGTGGCTGGCCTTTATGATTTTGGGCCATATGGCGTTGAACTTCTAAATAATATCAAGCAAGCTTGGTGGCGGGCTAATGTACAGCTTAAAGAAAACTATGTAGGGCTGGACAGCGCGATGTTTAAAGATCCAAAAGTTTGGGTGGCGAGTGGACATGTGGGTGGTTTTGCCGATCCGTTGGCCGAGTGTAAAAAATGTCACGCGCGCGTTCGCGCAGATAAAGAACTGGAAAAAATTGGCGTTCAGGCCGACGAAAAAATGACCGAGCAAGAACTGAGCGCGCTATTTGACGCCAATAAAGATAAAATTAAATGTCCGACTTGCGGTTCTACTAATTGGGCTGAGATTAAGAAATTTAATCTGTTGGTGCAGTCCAACCTTGGTGATTTTACTGGCAAAAACGAAGAGCCAGTTTATTTACCAGGTGAGGCCTGCCAGGGAATATATTTAAATTATAAAAACATTATTGACACCATGCGCGTTAAGGTGCCGTTTGGCGTAGCGCAAATCGGCAAAGCGTTTCGCAATGAAATTAGCCCGCGGAATTTTCTATTTCGTTGTCGCGAATTCGAGCAAGCTGACACACAGTATTTTGTTAAGCCGCGCGAGAACAAAGACGCTTACGAAAAGATTAAACAAGAGCGGCTGGATTGGTATGTGAACATGGGCATTGATAAAAAAAATCTGCGTTTGCGCCAACACGAAAACGTAGTGTTCTATGCTAACGACGCCTGGGATATTGAATATAACTATCCGTCGTATGGTTTTGATGAGCTAGAGGGTATTCACGATCGCACGGACTATGACTTGACGCAACATATGCAGCATTCAGGCGCGGATTTGAATTATACGGATTCTCAAACTGGCGAAAAATATTTGCCGTGGATATTGGAAACTTCAGTGGGCTTAGGCCGTATGTTTTTGGCTTTTTTGTGCGATGCTTATTCGGTGGAAGAAACCAAAAATGGCGAGAAGCGAACCGTGCTGAAACTAAGTTCAGAATTGGCGCCGATTAAATGCGCCGTGTTTCCGCTTTTAAAAAATAAACCAGAATTAGTCGATAGGGCCCGCGAGGTTTATAGTGGTTTGAGCCAAAGTTTTATGTGCGAATTTGACGACAATGGCAATATTGGCAAACGATATCGCCGCCAAGACGAAATCGGCACGCCGAACTGTATTGTGATTGATTTTCAAACTTTGGAAGATGACACGGTAACTGTGCGCAATCGCGACACCACTGAGCAAGAGCGGGTTAAAATTAGCGACCTGGTGCAATATGTTCAAAAATAAGTCCAGCAATAAGCTCATCAAGGGTAAGGCCAACCCGTGGTTGTTTGTGCTAGTTTTTACGACTGTTTTAGTGGCGCCAGCTGGTATTTTAACTAAGTTGTTATGCACTGAGCTTGAGCCGTTTGTGATTGCGACCCTCAGGGCTTTCGTTACAGCAATAGTTTTACTGCCGGTTTTGATAAAGTATTTTAAACAGCACAAGAAAGTTCTGAAGAAAAAACTCAAGTGGATTTTGTTGTTCGGCGCACTAGCAACGCCAGCTTCGCCAGCGTACATCGCGGCGATTTCTATGACTGAAGTGTCGTTTGTAGCCATTATGGATTTGCTAACGCCGATTTTGTTTGTGATTATTTCTACTTTAGCCACCAAAGATAAGCTAACTCGCAACGCTTTTATTGGCATTTTATTCGCTATGTTGGGCGGTAGTATAATTTTACTGTTGCCAATGATTTTTAACTGGTCTGGAGTGTCCGGTTTTGGTCTGATACCGGTGTTGTTGATAGCGGTCTATATGTTGGTAGATGCGGGCAGGCCAGTGGTCTTACGCAAGCTCAACACTGGCGGCCTGTCGTTAATGCCAATTTTAGCCATATTTTATTGCCAAACTCTTATCGTGTCGTCAGTTTTGGCATTAACCGTACATGGCCCAGAGTCGTTTACGGCAGTAACCACGCTGCCGTCTTGGGGTTGGGCAATAATACTTTTCCAAGCCCTCTTTTTCTCGGTGGCGGTTAGCTGGCTCAACACCAAAGCATATGAAAACCTTGGCACCGCTACGACGGCCTCGATTAACTATCTTTATTACGCGCTGGCTATTGCCTTGCCGCTGATTTTGCTAGGGGAAAAATTGCCGCTAGAAGTAATTATTGGCGGAACATTTGTCATTATTGGTATTATTTTTGTGCGGCGCCATCCGCACAAACACGTACATCACACACGCGGACATGTATAGTTTTATTCAAGTTTATGTTAAAATAGGGGTATAGTTATTTAAGTTGGGTGGCAAAAATAGGAGGGTCTTAATGGCAACAAAAAAATCTACCAAAGTGATGGGCGAAAAATCTAAAGACAACGAGGGCAAGGCAGCGGCACTTGGTTTGGCGTTGGATCAAATCACCAAGCAGTTTGGTGCCGGTTCAATTATGAAGCTGGGCGATGCTTACAATGTCGACGTGGAAACCTATCCGTCGGGGGCGCTTTCTCTAGATTTGGCGATGGGCGGTGGTTATCCCAAAGGGCGCATAGTGGAAATTTATGGCCCGGAAAGTTCTGGCAAAACTACCTTAACATTGCACGCTATCGCAGAAGCTCAGAAAAAAGGTGGCACAGCAGCGTTTATCGATGCGGAACATGCGCTTGACCCGGCTTATGCTAAGAAAATAGGCGTCGATACCACGAGTCTTTTGGTCTCGCAACCCGACAGCGGCGAACAGGCGCTGGAGATTCTAGAAACTTTGGTGCGCTCGAACGCGGTAGATGTTATTGTGCTAGACTCGGTGGCAGCTTTGGTGCCGCAGGCCGAAATTGACGGTGACATGGGTGACGCTCAAATGGGTCTGCAGGCGCGATTGATGAGCCAAGCTATGCGCAAACTAACTGGCATTATTAATAAATCAAAGGCCACAGTTATATTCATCAACCAGATTCGTATGAAAATTGGTGTCATGTTCGGCAATCCAGAAACCACCACGGGCGGCAACGCCCTGAAATTTTATGCGTCTTTGCGCATGGATATTCGCCGAATCGGTCAAATTAAAGAGGGCGACGACATTACCGGCAACCGCGTCAAGGTAAAGATTGTTAAGAATAAAATTGCGCCGCCGTTTCGTACGGCAGAGTTTGACATCATGTTCAACGAAGGTATTTCTAAGATTGGCGACGTTATTGATTTGGCGGTTGACAAGGGTATCATTAACAAATCTGGCGCCTGGTTTGACTACGGCGAGGGCGACAAGAATATGAAACTTGGTCAGGGTCGCGAAGCTGTTAAAGAGCTGTTGAAGTCGGACACTAAGTTGTTGGCTGAGGTTGAGAAAAAAGTGCGCGACAAAGTACAGAAAGAAGACGAATAAAAATGTACTATATCACGGGTGCTAGCGGCGATGGTTTGGGGTTTGAACTAGCCAAGCGTTTAGTTGAGGCAGGGCTGCCCGTGATAGATCTTTCGCCGAGCGCGCCTAGTGATGATCGTATTGGTCATATTGATTTGGATTTGGCCAACGAAGAGTCAGTCGAATATGCGGTTGGCGAAATCAAAAATCGTGGTGAAAAAATTGCAGCGTTGATTAATTGTGCTGGCGTGATGACCAGTTTTAGCGGTCTGGATAATCAGCGCCGTGGTGAAATTGAACGAGTTTTTAAGATTAATGTGGAGGGGCCGATTTATTTGACTTCGCTACTGTTAGATAAGCTTTTGACTGATGAAGCAGATGTTATTAACGTGGCCTCAACTATGGCGACCAGGGGGGTGGCGAATGAACAAGTTTATAGTCCAAGTAAATGGGCGGTGCGTGGACACACAAAATGTTTGCAAGAGTTTTTCAAAGGTAAGCCTAGCCGCGCAATCTGCTTTATGCCTGGCGGATTTCAATCTAAACTTTTTGAAAAGGCTGGCCGTGATATTGCTGACTTTGATCAATATATTCCGCTCGCAGATGTGGCCGACCTGTTTTTCAATGTTGTGACGTCGCCAAAAACGTATGAGCTAAGCGAAGTCATCGCCAATCGCAAGGGTGCAAAAGTTGTTCAATAGCGATAAAACCAGCGACAGAAGAAACAGACCGACGGCCATAGTTATTGTGGCGGTTACGGCGGTTGTCGTGGTGTCGGCGATAGGCAGTTTCGTCAAGATTGGCTCCGAGCTAAATCGTATCAATACCTATTCTGGTGCGGCCCTGCAAGCGCGCCAAGTTCTGGATAATCTCGAGAGAGTTGGTTTAATTGACATCGAACAAAGCACAGAACTCACTGCTCGAGAAAATTCCGAAAGGTTGCAAGAGCAAATCTCTGCATTCAGAAATAGTGTGTATGATTTAAATCATAATAAATTAATTACCAGCGATGTTGACGCTCACAATATTTATACTGTCATCGAAATTAGAGCTGAGAGTTTGATTAACGACTGCAGCGAGCTAGTTGCGAATTTAGCGAAAATGGCAGACGGCGAAGCCTACGATCTTAGCGTCCCAAATAAAGAAACATTAAAAGGTCGAATTAGCGATCTGGTTTCGTACTTGGAACAGAAATCGCTCGAATAATTATTTTTCGCCGAGCACGTATTTTGGCAACGATCGGTCAAGGTCTTGGGTGCCAGTAGAGCGATATAAGCACAGCCCGAGCGTTACTAAAATCAGCGCAATGATCACGCAAAACAAAATAAATTTTGCAAAATTATTTTCACCAGATTTTTTTTCAGGTTGTCCCATGCTATAATTATATTAACATGAATGACGCGCGAGAAGAAATCCGATCGCGATTGGCCATTGAAGATGTGATTGGAGAGTACGTTCAGCTTAAACGGTCTGGGCGTTTGTGGCGGGGCTTGAGTCCGTTTACTAATGAAAAAACGCCGAGCTTTTTTGTCACGCCCGACAAGAATATTTGGCATGATTTTTCTTCTAATCGCGGCGGGGATATCTACGCTTTTGTTATGGAAATGGAAGGGCTGGATTTTCGCGGTGCATTAGAGTTTTTGGCGCGTAAAGCGGGCGTGGATTTGAGTCAGTATGATTCGTCCAGGTCTCGCACCAATGCCGACAAACGCCAGCGTATCCTAGAAATGAACGATATATCAAAAAATCATTTTCAACAATGTTTGGTTAAATCAAAAACTGCGCTTGACTACGCAAAGTCTCGCGGACTGCAAAAAGACACCATTTTAGATTGGGGTATTGGTTTTGCGCCTGGGCAGCCTAAGCTCAAAGAGTTGTTAGTTAGCAAAAAATACACCGAATGCGAAATTCGCGAGGCTGGTTTGATTGGTGGCGCGGGCGGGGCAATGTTTCGTTCGAGGCTGATGATGCCGCTATGCGATGGTCAGGGTCAAGTAGTTGGATTTTCAGGTCGCATTATCGGCCCGGGCGAGCCAAAATATATTAATTCGCCGCAAACGCTATTGTACGATAAGGGCCGCCAAGTCTTTGGGCTGTATATGGCGAAAAAAGCCATTCGTGAGCAAGACCGAGCAATTGTTGTTGAGGGTAATTTAGACGTCATATCATCGCATCAAGCTGGAATTAAAAACGTGGTGGCGGCAGCTGGTACGGCTCTGACTTTTGACCACTTAAAATCGCTGAGTCGATTGACGCAAAATATTTGTTTCTGTTTTGACGCTGACAAAGCTGGTATCGCTGCTACTGAGCGGGCTATTCCGATGGCGCAAGATTTGAACTTAAATCTGTCGATCATCACCATTGACGGCGCTAAAGATCCCGACGAATTGGTGCGCCAAAATCCAGACTCTTGGCAAAAGGCTATTGAGTCAGCAAAACCGGCAATTCAGTGGCTGATTGAAGTTTATGCGGACAAAGTAGATTTGGCGACAGCGGAGGGCAAAAAAGTTTTGACGAACCACGTGCTGGCGCTTATAAAAAAATTACGCGATCCAGTCGAGCAAGATCATTATTTGCAAGAATTATCTAGGCTGACTGGTGCGTCTATGACCGCGCTTACTAGCAAACTAGAAGGCAACAGTATGCTCGCCCAGCCGCGCTTAAAAAACTCTAAACTTGAGCGTACTAATATTCGGCGCCGTGATGAAAAAGTTTATCTAAATTATATTTTTGCCACTTCGCTCAAATGGTCGAAGTTGGCTGGTCTGCTTTACAATATTCCGGATCGTTACCTAGATCAAGAATTGTACAAGATTCGCTGGTTTATTTTGGAGGAAGAGAAAGAAATTTTGGCAGAAGATGAGGTGGTTAGTCGCTTGGCTGAGTTGGAGTTGATTGCCGATCAATTGTTTGCCGAGAAACAAAGCGACAGGGACGAGTTGATGGATTATTATCGTAACTTGGAGCTTGTCAATTATGAGCTGGATCTCAAATCGTTGAAAGTTCAGTTTTCGACTTGCGAAAATCCAGAAAAAGCCAAACTTTTGAACGAAACCATCAAAAGTTACAATAAAATCGTCGTTGATTTGCAGTCGACTGGCGTGCATGATTCGTTTCAGAAGCTGCAAGATTTGTGGGCCTCTCGCGACCATAATTAAAATATTTTTTAATAAATATACATTTTTCGCGTTTTATCTGTTGGCAGTATATTGACTTTTTAACATAAGTATGATACACTAGAGACATCAAATGTCAAAAACAAAGAGATATTTGAAAATAAAAATCAAACAGGAAGGAGTTTCATTTTATATGAAAATAGAGCAAACTCCTGTGCCCAACTCTTTTAGTTGGGACAGGGAGCGTACTGTTGAAGAAATTACCGATTTCATCAGCCGTAAACTAGCAAAATTTGAAGTGATTTCAAACGAGCTAGAGCTAGTACTAAATGAATCATAACAAATCATTTTTTAGAGCGTTTGTCTAGGATATTATTAGGCAACAATATATCTAAAATAGCAAGAACAATACCAAACGTTAAGAGTGGAATTTGCACGTCAGAAACTAGGGTTAAAATGTTTCGCGCGGCGGCATCTTCCACTGGAAAGGCTTGAGTAATAGGCAACAAAATTAAAGCTGTTGTAATTGAAGCGTAGAGCAGGCTTGTCAAAAATCGACTAAGCTTCTGGCGATGTTTCGGACCGGTCCACAACAGCAAAATACTCGGCAAAATAGTTAACAATATAGTCACGACGTCTTTTGGTTGTAGGGGGATGACTTCTAGCCCTGTGCTGGCGAATAATTCGCCCAGTGGCCCGCCAACCAGCTGGTTGAGCAGCACTCCCGCCGCTAAACCCAGTCCTAAATAACCAAAGCGCCGTTTAGTAAAAAAGGCCAAACAAAACAGTACAACGAACGTGGCGACAATGATAATCAAACCGTTCATGATTAGATTATAACATAAAATAATAGGAGCCAGTACGATTCCTGGTAAAATCCAAATGCTAAAATCTGTTTAGCTAACCCCCGTCATTGTATGCTATAATATACCCATGTCAGGACATTCAAAATGGTCAACAATTAAGCGCGCCAAGGGCGCAAACGACGCCAAGCGCGGCGCGATTTTTACTAAAATTGGCAACCAAATAGCCATTGCGGCTCGTGGTGGGGCAGACCCGTCCATGAATCCGGCTTTGGCGTTGGCGATTGAAAAAGCTAAGGCGGCTAATATGCCGAATACTAATATTGAGCGAGCCATTGCGCGCGTGGCCGACAAATCGGCCGCTCAGTTGGAGGAGGTTGTTTACGAAGCTTACGGCCAAGGTGGTACCGCAATTATTATCGAGGCTGCGACAGATAATCGCAACCGTACTTTCCCAGATGTCCGCTCCACTCTTAACAAAAATGGTGGCAACATAGCCGAGCCTGGTTCGGTAACTTTTAATTTTGATCGCAAGGGTGTTATTCGGGTGGCGGCCGCTGGTGAAGATGCGCTGTTGGCTGTGCTTGATGCTGGGGCTGAGGACGCCAACGAAGAAGACGGCGAAATTATAATCTATACCGAAGACAAAAAACTGGCCGAAGTGCGCCAGAACTTATTGAATGCCAATCTAGAAATTAAAGATTTCGGCCTGGAGTATGTTGCCAAAAACCAAGTGCCGCTCGCCGATCAATCCACTCAAGAAAAACTGCTCAAGTTGCTGGACGCTCTTGATGAGCTTGACGACGTCGTGGCGGTGCACACCAACGCAGATTTTTAGAAATTTTTTAAACACTTGCTTTTTGAAAAATTTCTGCTAGACTGTACGTTATAAACTAATTTTAATAAACAAAGGGAGGGAAAATGAATAAATTAGTTAAAAAAGAAAAGGGCTTCACCATTATCGAAGTTGTTTTAGTCTTGGCTATTGCCGGACTTATCTTCATGGTAGTATTCTTGGCAGTGCCAGGTCTACAAAGAAGTCAACGTGATACACAGCGTAGACAAGACGTTGGACGTCTGATATCAACTATTACGAGTATTCAGTCAAACAACCGAGGTGATATACCTGGTAGTGAAGGCGGTACTGAAGGTGTCGTACCTTACCAAGCTGGCGGTCAGGTAATCGATGAACTGCAAGCTGGCGGTAGTCGTTTCAATGACCCATCTAACCAAGGCCTTTACAATGTTGTAGCTGTCTTTGCTTCTGGCGAGACCAGCTATAACAACGCTGGCCTGGATAACGCAGGTGATTTTGCTATAGCTATCAATGCTAACTGTGGTACTAGTGCTGCTGATCCTTTCGTAGAAGCTGGTGGTGCTAATAATGCATCATTTGCTGTTGGTATGGTGACCGAGGGTGGTTACTACTGTCAGCAGGGCTAATATTTAATTTAGCTAGGTTGTATTTTAAAAATCCGCCGTCAACGGCGGATTTTTAAAATACAGTTCAGGTTCTAACTAACCGTTTTGGCAATAAACGCTACCTTCCATCTGCATCGCTACCGCAAAGGAAGCATTGTTAGCACCGCCCGAAGCCTGGAATGGCGTCGCTGCTGATGGGTTATCAGCACAAGAAGCGTTAATAGCTATAACGAACTGACCAACAGCAGTCATCGCACCATTAGCGGTCGTTAAGTCAGCGCCATCAGCTATAGCTACTATTTGATATGCGCCCTGAGTCGAGGGGTCGCTAAACCTACTGCCGCCAGAGACTAACTCCGCATAGACTGTGCCGTGGTTGCCGCCTGGATCCTCTTGATAATCACCCATGTCTGCTGGTATTTGGCCCCTAGTGTTGCCTTGAATACTCGTAATAGTTGATATCAGACGTCCAACGTCTTGTCTACGCTGTGTATCACGTTGACTTCTTTGTAGACCTGGCACTGCCAAGAATACTACCATGAAGATAAGTCCGGCAATAGCCAAGACTAAAACAACTTCGATAATGGTGAAGCCCTTTTCTTTTTTAACTAATTTATTCATTTTCCCTCCCTTTGTTTATTAAAAACGTGCGCCGGCCGTCGCCGCGACGGTCTGAGTTAAGAGAAACGTCCAAAATGTGCTAAACTACTACTTATGAAAACTAAATATATCACTACCGCCATTCCATACACCAACGCCCAGCCCCACATTGGCCACGCCATGGACTATTTGCTGGCGGACGTGTGGTTTCGCTATCAAAAAAACCAGGGCCACGAAGTGCTGTTTTCGGCTGGCCTGGACGAGCATGGCACCAAGATTGCCGAAAAAGCTAAGGCCGAGAATCAAACCCCGCAAGAATTTGTCGACCAGCTAACGCCGATTTTTCAAGATTTTTTGCGGCAAATGAACATTAGTCATACTCAGTTTGTGCGCACTACCGACGCCGAGCACATGTTGAGAGTGCAGGAAGTTTGGCGCCGACTGGACGCCGCCGGTATGATATATAAAGCTAAATACGAAGGTTGGTACTGCGTGGGCTGCGAAGGTTTTGTGACAGAAACCGAGGCGAAAGCGATGAACTATCGGTGCCCGAACCACGCCAAGCTCGAAAAAGTTGAAGACGAAAATTACTTTTTGAAGGTCAGTCAGTTTACTGAGGAAATACGACGATTCTCTGAGCAGATTGTGCCTGAGTGGCGGGGTAAGGAAATTCGCGAGTTGATAAAAAACGGCGCGCAAGACGTCTCGATTAGCCGTTCGGTTGAAAAGTTGAGCTGGGGAGTGCCGGTGCCGGGCGATGAAACCCAGGTGATGTACGTGTGGGTTGACGCGCTGTCGAATTATATTACGGTGCTTGACCAGGGTGCTAAGCTAGAGGACTGGTGGAAAAATCTGGAGACCAGAAAAGTTTGGCCAGCTGAAATTGAAGTTTTGGGCAAAGATATTCTGCGGTTTCATGCGGTTATTTGGCCAGCGATTTTGCTGGGGCTGGGACTTGAGCTGCCTGAAAAATTGCTGGTGCATGGCTTCGTTAATCTTAGCGGCGACAAATTGAGCAAATCTAAGGGCAACGCGATTTCGCCGCTGGACATTATTGATGAGTATGGCTGCGACGCTTTTCGCTATTTCTTCTTGCGCTATGTTCCGACTTTCGACGACGGCGACTATACGCCAGAGCGGTTTAAAAACTCTTATAATAGTGATTTGGCCAACACTTTGGGCAATTTAGTTTCGCGCAGTTCCAATATGATAACGCGTTTTGCGGGCGGTAAAATTGCTAAGTCAAAAGATTTCGTCTGGGATTCGACCAGGTTTTCTCAACAAATGGACGAGCTGCGATTTGATTTGGCGCTGGAAGAAATATGGAAATTGGTTCAGCATTTGAATCAGTACATTGACGAGCAAAAACCGTGGGAATTGAATAAAGATAGTTCAAAACAGGCGGAAGTAGCGGCGGTGATGAACTATTTGGCAACTGGTTTGAGACAGGTCGGCGAACTATTGACGCCGTTTTTGCCAGATACGGCCGAGAAAATTAAAGACATATTTGGCGGCGCGTCGGTAGGCGAGCTTAGCAAGGTATTGTTTGAGAGGAAGCAATGAAGTAGAATTGAGGTGTTATGAGAGAAGTGTTAGATTTAGATAAATCGTTGTATCAAAACTGGCGGGATGTTAACCGGGATCATTGGGATGATTCTGATATTCCAGCTATTGATTATTTTGGCAATCAAATGACTTTCGCCGAGGCCGATGCAGAAATGGATCGTTACGCGAGAGCTTTTAAAAATCTGCAGACTGACCAAGACAGCTCGGTAACTTTTTGCGTGCCGACAGTGCCGTCTACGATGAACGGTCTTTATGGGTTGAACAAAGCGGGGATTCAGGCTAATTTTGTGGGCGACACTATGTTAGCTGATGATGGCCCGACTTATCTTGATCGTCCAAATGCAGAGACAGTGGTAGTTTTAGACGCGTTTTATCCTAGGGTAGCTGAGCAAATTGCTCGCACCAGTGTTAAAAATTTAGTGATAGTTTCGTTTGCTGATAATGTTGTTGACGTTCCGCCGCAACTGCCAGATCAACTGAAGCGTGTTTTAGACCCAGAAGACCACAGCGCTATGAAAGCGATTAAGAGCCGAGCCATGCCGGGCATAGAACTTTTTTCGATAAGTGATTTGCTGGGGGGGGGTGCCAGTCAGAGCGACTGCCTTGAGGCCGTTTACCAACCTGATAGAACTTCAGTTTTACTGTACACTGGTGGTTCAACTGGCACACCAAAGGGAATCGAAAAAACAGACCGGGAACTGGTGGCTATGGGGGAGGTTTACGATGATCCCGCCTTGGGTCTTAATCTGCAGCCGGGTGAGCGCAACGGAATTTTCATCCCGGGTAACCACCCAACGGGTTTAGTCAATAGTGCGATAGCCCAGTGGTTTTTCGGCACTACTCAGGTGCCGCAACCGTTTTATAATAGATTAACTTTTCCAGATGATGTTTACGGATTGAACTTGAACATTGCCGTGGCAGCGCCTAGCCATTTCGCTATGTTTCCTCAGGCTAATCTGCCGGACGGGGCCTTGAGGAACCTCAGATTAGCAATTTGCGGCGGTGAGCCCGTTAGCCCAGAGTTATTTGAGAATATTAATCGCGCAATGGTAGATCGGTTCGGCGCGCAAAATCCTTTGACTGTTTGTTATGGCATGAGCGAGCTCGGTCCATTGACCCACATGACGCTTGGTCATAGAACTTATCGGCCAGTGCCTGGCGTCAAATCTCGCTTGATTGATTCAGAGGGCAAGGAAGTTATTGGCGCTGGAAGTGGCAAGCTGGAAGTTAGCGCTCCAAAAACCCAAATGAAAGGGTATTTTAAGCAGCCCGAGCTGGTTCAGGAATCTCAGACCGCAGACGGTTATTGGAAAACTGGTGATTATGCAAAACGTGATACGGACGGTTACGAAGAGGTTCTGGGCCGCGCTAACGATAGTTTTGCGGACGCTAACGGTGAAATACATTATTTGTTTTCCATTGAGCAATTTATTGATAAAGATCCAGCTGTTTTAGAGGTGGAAGCGCAAGCTCTGACTGTTAGTGGAGGGCAGCAGTTGCCAGCTGCTTATTTAGCGCTAAAGGACGGCGACAATGAGTTTAGGGCCGATGTGATTAAGCGGCTGCACGATAAATGTTTGGAGTTGCCGCCAGAAGAAAGACCTGTAGGCTATTATTTATTGCATAAATTTGGCACGAATCCTGTTTCTCACAAACGAGAATATCAGTCGTTGCCGTCAATTCGGTCGGGTTACTATAATTATGATGAAGCGGGGCAGCTCTACGAGGTCTCTTTTCCAGAGTATGGTGATCCGATTAAGCAGCCCATCGACGCGGGCGACATAATTGTCCACTAGTACGGCGGCCCTGGCTGTGATATAATTTAAGGTGGTTATGGTTGTTGATTTCAATCCATTCTCGCTTTTCGCTGGAATTAATCTAGCGTGCTTGGTCGTATTGATTCTTAGCGCGGCTATTTATTTTTTGAAGAAACCAATTGGCGATTTATCAAATAAAATTTTTGTTTTTCTACTTTTTACAGTCATTGCGGAAGTTGTCTTCGAGTTTGGTTGCTACGTTGCGGTGCAAAGTCTGCCCGATAATTATCTTTGGTGGATGTTTGTTTTGAAGATGTACGTGGTTTTGATTTTTGCTGTAACGGTTTTGATGACTCTGTACGTGATATCAATCGACAGAACGATTTCGATAGAGAAGAGACGTCAGCGCATAAGAAACGGGGGAATCTCTCTAGCTGTTTTATCAGCGGTCTTTGTGGTATTTACGCTTTCAACTAAATTAGATGTTTTTTACGATGGCATGCACGGATATAGTTACAGCCCGATCATCACGTATTTTATGATACCGGTGGTTGGCTGTATGATGGCTTTTTGGCTGTGGATAGCGATTAAAAATCTAAAATTGTCACGCAATATCAACAAACGACGGTTTATTCCGGTACTCACGTTTATTGTTTTGTATGGCGCTACGGTTATTGTTCAGGGGCTACTTGGTAGATGGATATTGCTCAGCACGCTGGCCCACACTATCATTGTCGTCATTATGATTAACACCATCGAGAACCCAGAGACCAAAATGTTGGGCGCAGTAACGACCGCCAAAGATAAAATGGAGCGCCTGAGCGTTGCCAAAGATGAATTCATGTCGATTGCCTCGCATCAACTACGCACGCCAATTACGGCCATAGAGGGCTACTCTGATATGTTGGCGCGGGGAGATTTTGGCAAATTGACCAAAGAACAAGAAAGGGCTATTCGCCAGATTAACGAAAGTGCAACAAATATGTCGAGTTCCGTGAAAGATTTTTTGAACATATCGCGTATTCAGACGGGGCATTTTGTGCTGAATAAAACAGAATGTAGCGTGAGAGAAATCGTCGAAAAACGCATTGCCCAAACGCGCGCCATGGCAAGCGAAAAAAACGTCAAGATTATTGCACAATATGGTAAAAAGCTGCCAGAAGCGGTGATGATAGACGAAGAAAAAATCAGCCAAGTTGTCATGAATTTTATTGATAACGCAATTTATTACACATACCCAAAACATAAAGTGGTGATTGATCTGGTGGTTCACAGCAAGCAGTTAGTTTTTACCGTGGAAGACGAGGGCATCGGTGTGCCAGCTAAAGAGCAATCTAAATTGTTCAGCAAGTTTTACCGCGCATCCAACGCGCGTACTACTCGGCCAGATGGCACTGGCATCGGTTTGTTTTTAGCCAAGAAAATTATTACGACTCATGGCGGCACGATTATTTTTAGCTCCATCGAGGGCGAAGGTTCGGTGTTTGGTTTTAGTTTGCCGCTCGACAAGTTAAAGTGATTATGTTAAACTGAGCCCATGGGCATTAATTTAAAATACAACTTAACAAAAATCTTAATTACTCTGGGCCCGGCTTCGTCTAGCCCCGCCAAAATCGACCGCATGATTCATTTGGGCGTGCGTGGCTTCAGGCATAATTTTTCTCACGGCAAAAACGAAGAGCGCGCGCAGGAATTCAAATGGATTCGTGCTGCTGCTAAAAAGCGCGGAGTCAACGTAGCGATTATTCAAGACTTGCAAGGCCCGAAAATTCGTTTGGGTAAGCTCGTCGATAATCATTACGACATTAAAGCCGGCGACGTGATTATGCTGACCTACGGTATTGAACATGACGGCGGGCCGAATTTACCAATCCAGCACGACATTTCTAAAAACGTTAAGCCAGGTGAAAAATTGACTTTATCGGACGGCACGATTAATGCGGAAATTATTAAAGTTGTTGGCAAAACTGTGCACGTCAAAATAAAAAACAAGAGTTTTTTGATGAGTAAAAAAGGCGTTAATTTGCCCGACACAGATTTTGGCGGCGATATTTTCACTAAAAAAGACCTAGAGGATATTGCGTGGGGGGCAACGCAGGATTATGATTATGTGGCGATGAGTTTTGTGCAGCGTGCTAGCGATATTGAAAAACTGCGACGTATGCTTAAAACTCGCAAATCTGAGGCAAAAATTATTGCCAAAGTCGAAACTAAGTCAGCTACCGATTGGAACAACCTTGAAGAAATTGTTAAAGCGTCGGACGGAGTGATGGTTGCTAGAAATGATATGAGCGCTGATATTGGTGTTGAAAAAGTGCCGGTGATTCAACAGGAAATCCTGGAACTGTGCGAGAAATACGGCAAATTTAGTATTGTGGCGAGCCAAATGTTAACCTCAATGATGGAAAATCCTAATCCGACGCGCGCCGAAGTTTCTGACATTGCCTACGCGGCGATGTCTGGTGCTGACGTAACTATGTTGTCTGATGAGACGACCAACGGTCAGTATCCTATTGAGGCTGTGAAGGTGATGCAAAAAACTATAGCCTACGCGCAGAGTGCTATGCCGCCCACTCGTATCACTGACGCTTTACGGGTGATTGATGCCCGACGTGATCACTTAGCGATTGAGTCGGTTGATTTATTGCACGCAGAAAATGCTGACGCAATAGTCGTGGAGACACGCAGCGGTGCGACGGCACAAAGTGTGTCTTTGCAGCGACCCGAGCGACCGATTATTGCTATCACTAACAACCAACGCGTGGCAAATCAAATGGAGATGTTGTTTGGCGTGCAGTCAATTATCACCAAAGACACCAAGCTCGACTACGGTCTGCGGTATATGCAGGAAGATAATTTCAAACACAAAAAAGCCATTATTATCAGTTCGACGGAATCTAAGGGTGCCGATACGGTGCGTGTGGTCGAGATTAAATAATGAGTCAGGTGGTTTTTCCTAAAAAAACTCTGCATGATATTGACGTGGTTGGCAAAACTGTTTTGCTAAGAGTTGATTATAACGTGCCAATGACGGCTGATGGCCAGATAGACGACGATTTTCGCATTGAGGCGAGTTTGGCGACCATTAATTATTTGCTTGAGCAACAATCCAAGGTGGTTATTTGTTCGCATTTGGGTCGTCCTAGCGGTGAGCGTGATGAAAAATTCTCACTTAAACCAGTAGCCAAAAAGTTGGCTCAAGCGTTGGGTCGAGAAGTGAAGTTCGTTCGTGATTGTGTAGGTCCAGAAGTGCGCGCGGCTAGTTCTGGTTTGGTTGAGGGTGAAATTTTATTGTTAGAAAACTTGCGATTTTACGCAGGCGAAGAAGACAATGAGCGCGATTTTGCCGAGAGGCTGGCCAAAGATTCGGCCGCCGATTTTTTTGTGCAAGACGGTTTTGGTGTGGTGCATCGCAAAGCGGCATCAACCGACGCGATAGTCGAATTTTTGCCAAGCGCAGCAGGATTTTTGGTCGAGCGCGAATGGACGGCTTTAAAACAGGCAACTGATGATCCGGGGCGACCTTTGGTGGCAGTGCTGGGTGGAGCCAAGATTAGCGATAAAATTGAGCTAGTCAGTCATTTTATTGAGATTTGCGACGGTATAATCATTGGCGGCGCTATGGCTAACACTTTCTTGAAGCACCTCGGTTTCGATATTGGCGACAGTTTGTTTGAAGACGGTGAAGGCGAAACGGTCCAAAAAATCATTGACCAGGCTCAAAATAAATTTGGCGAGGAATATTTGGCGAAGTTTATCCTGCCGAGTGACGTGGCGATTAGCGAATCTGGAGACCTTAAGGCCAAGCGTCGAGAGGTCGTTTTGAGTCGCGACAAACAGCTCAGTCGAGCGACCAAGATTCTGGACATTGGCGAGCAAACTATCGGTTACGCAACGGCGCTGATTGGAAGTTCTCGCACCGTGATTTGGAATGGCCCGCTCGGTCTGACTGAAGAGCCAGCTTGGGCTAACGGTTCCGCTAAAGTTGCCGAGGCTCTAGCGAATGACCAAGGTATCGTGTCGGTCATTGGCGGCGGCGATACCGCTAGTTTTATTCGCAATTGGGACGTTCAAAAAGTTGACAGCTTTTCGCATATCTCCACTGGCGGTGGCGCTAGTTTGGAATTACTGTCGGGGTTGAATTTGCCGGGCGTTGATAGTTTGATGGATAGATAGGGACACGGTCGGCCAAAAAACCGAAACTTTATTTATTTGCCTGCTTCGTGATAGAATATGGTCATGTTTAATGAATTTAAAAAGAAGCTAGGAGGAACTGCTGATCCGGATGATTACATTGTTGCGCTGGACATTGGTACGGAGTACACCAAGGCATTGATTGCTCGGGTTGACAGTGATGGTGGGTTGGAAGTCGTCGGCGTGGGGCGGGCCCGTCAAGAAATCGGCAATATGTACTCGGGCGCCATAGCTGATATTACTGGTGTGGTGCGGAACTGCGAGGACGCTTTGGTGAAGGCTGAAGACATGGCGGGGCTGCAGGCCAAGCGGGTGGTCATTGGCATAGCGGGAGAATTTGTGAAGGGACTGACCAGTACTATTCGCTATCGTCGACCGAACCCGAAAAAAGAGCTCGATGCACCAGAAATGGAGTTGATTATTCAAAAAGTGCAGGAGCGCAGCGCTGAAAAAGCTCGAGCACAAATCGCCGCTGAGACTGGCAACCCAGACGTAGAGGTTAAGTTGGTAAATTCAGCCATTGTGAACTTGCGCATTGACGGTTATAAGGTAACTAATCCGTTGGGTTTTCAGGGTAAGGACGTAGCTATCCAAATTTACACAGCCTTTGCGCCGATGGTGCATATTGGTGCGCTTGAACGAGTAGCTTCGGAGCTAGATTTAGAATTGTTGGCGGTGGCAGCCGAGCCGTTTGCGGTGGCGCGAGCGGTGTTGGGTAGCGACGCTTCCAGTAACTACACAGCGATTTTAATTGATGTTGGGGGCGGCAGTACAGACATTGCTGTGGTCAATGACGGAGGGGTTGAGGGCACGCGCATGTTTGGCGTGGGCGGTCGTTCTTTCACTAAGACCATAGCTGGTGATTTGGGTCTGGATTATGATTCCGCAGAACAATTAAAACTGCGTATAGATGATCCGAAAGTCAAACCTACTGCTAAAAAAGCGCTCTATGAGTCAGTCGAAAAGACGCTGGATGTCTGGGAGCAGGGCGTGGAGTTGGCGCTAGATGATTTTGACGCGGTAGATCATTTGCCAAGTCGAGTTTTACTGTGCGGCGGCGGATCGAGTCTGGACGCTTTGGTTGAGCGGTTGGCCCTGGGCGATTGGTATAAAGATTTGCCGTTTACCAAACGGCCGACCGTGCAACATATTTCTCCCGACGACGTACTGGGAATTGTTGACACCACAGAAACAATCGAAGATCACACGATGATTACCGCGATGGGTTTGTTGCGCGTGGGTTACGATACGCTGATTGGTGGCGATGAGAGCGACACAGTAAAAGAAAAAATCAACCGGATTTTGAGGATTTAGATGAGATTGCTTGGGCTGGACATTGGCGAGAGACGTATTGGGGTTGCCTGGGCAAACTCTGATGTTAAATTGGCGAGTCCTGGCGAGGTTTTGATCAACGATGAGACAGTTTTTGAGCGAATTAGTGAATTGGTTGTTAATCAGAAAGTTCGAGCTATAGTAGTGGGCTTGCCGCGCAATTCAAAGGGCGAGGAAACCAAGCAATCGGCTTACGTTCAAGATTTTGTGGCGAAGCTAAAGTCGTCGGTGCCAGTTCATTTTCAAGACGAAAGTTTGACATCAGTATTAGCAGAAGAGCAATTAAAATCTAGTAAAAAAACTTATTCCAAGGGCGACATTGACGTGGCCGCCGCTGTGTTAATTTTGAATGATTATTTAGAAAGGAATTTTTAATGCAAGACTCTAAAACAACTTTGAGACGCTCCAATAAACAACTCACTTTGAAAAAAAAGCGAAGTTCGGGACGTAGAATTTTTGGCTGGTTAGCAGCAGCGACAGTTTTGGCGGCTGTAACTTTTGTAGTTTGGTTTATCGTGGCCATGCAACCAGTCGGCGGCGCCAACGAAAAACAACCTTTTATAGTTGAACCAGGAGACACGTTAGAAATTGTCGGACTGAATCTTCAAAAAGAAGGTTTGGTGCGTAACAGTTTTGTTTTTACCGTGGTTGCTAAGTTGACAAATAAAACGGTCATGGCTGGAACGCATTATCTGTCGCCAAGCCAAAGTGTTTTACAAATTGCTTTTGATTTGCAGAAAATGGCTGGCTCAGAATATAGACAAGTGACGATTTTAGCAGGCCAAACCCTAGCGGAGTTAAAAGTTAGCTTGATTGCTGTTGGTTTTGCTGCGGGCGATATTGACGAAGCTTTCGATAAGGTCTACAATTCGCCGCTGTTGTCTGACAAACCAACCGCGAGTACGCTGGAGGGATATATTTTTCCAGACACCTATCATTTAGACGCGGAGGACAATGCTTCTACGCTCGTTCAAATGGCCATTGATAATTTATATAATAAATTGAAGAGCGACGGCAGTTTGGACGTCATGAAAAGTCAGGGTAAAACTATTTACCAAACTTTAGTCATGGCTTCGATAGTGCAAAAAGAAGTGTCAGATCCAGAAGAGCAAAAAAACGTGGCGGGGGTGTTTGCCAATCGTTTACAATGGGATATGCTTCTTGGTAGTGATGTAACTTTTCACTATGCCTATAAACAGGGTTATTGTACCACTAACACGCCAGACTGTGATTCGGTCTATAACACGCGGCTTTACAAAGGCCTACCGCCCGGCCCGATTGCCAATATGGAATACGCGGCCATTCAGGCGGTTTTGCATCCCGCCGAAAACGAACACTTCTTTTTTGTGGCAGGGGACAATGGCAAGACGTATTACGCGACGGATGCCGACGGCCATTTTGAGAACGTACGCAATCACTGCCATAAGCTGTGTCAGTAATTGACATTTAACAATATTCATGATATTTTTGTAAAAATAACTTTGAGAAAGAACTGTTTGGATTATGAAAAAAGCGACTAAGTTGAAAGTTTTTGTTGGCATGTCCGGGGGAGTAGATTCGTCGGTGGCGGCAGCTATTTTGCTGGAACAGGGCCATGACGTAACTGGCGTCTACATGAAGAATTGGACGAAAGATCTGCCAGGAAATAAATGTCCGTGGGCGGAAGATTTGGCGGACGCTAAGCGTGCGGCGGTGCAGTTAGGTATTCCGTTGAGGGTTTATGATTTTCAGAAGGGGTACAAACAAAAAGTCGTTGATTATATGTTGTCAGAATACCAAGTTGGTCGGACGCCAAACCCAGACATTATGTGTAATGAAGAAGTCAAATTTAAACTTTTTTTGGAGTGCGCTTTGGAAGATGGCGCGGAGATGATTGCAACGGGTCATTATGCGCGAGTTGATGCGGGGACGTTGCTTCGGGCAAAGGACGATAATAAAGATCAAACTTATTTTCTTTGTCGGGTGAGTGCGACCGCTTTGGCTAAGACGATTTTTCCCGTTGGCGAGATGTTGAAGTCAGAAGTGAGGGCGGAGGCTGAAAAGCGCGGGTTGATTTCGGCGGGCCGCAAAGAGTCCATGGGCATTTGTTTTGTCGGCGCGGTGGGAATTCGCGAATTTTTAAGTCAATACATCGAGGCAAAACCTGGAGATATTGTCGATAAGAAAACTGGTAAAACTGTTGGCCGACACGACGGAGCTATTTTTTATACGCTTGGTCAAAGACATGGGCTAGATGTCGGTGGCGGGTTGCCGTATTATGTCGTCGGCAAAGATATGAAGAAAAATGTGGTGTATGTTTCGCGCGACCTTAATGATGAGGGTTTTTGGCGCAAAGAAATTCAGCTAAAAGATGTATTTTGGCGGCAAACTCCGGAAGTTGGCAAAACCTACCAAGTGCGCCTGCGTCATCGAGCGCCGCTGACGGGTGCAACCTTTAAAGCCGAAAACGTCATTTTATTAGAAAAACCTGAGCGGGCCATTGCGCCAGGGCAGTCGGCGGTATTTTATGATGGGCAGGTGTGCCTGGGCGGCGGCATAGTCACCGATTAAGATTTTTTGTAAAATCTATTGCAAAAGCAAAAAGTTTATGTTAAATTGGGAGTGCGAGAGAGAAAGATAAAAATTAAAAAATGAACAAACAAACCCACCACACCAGTGGCGTTTCGAGCGCCGATTTTGTTGAACTTGGATCTGATGACAGTTTTGTGATGCCAGATTTTTTAGAAGGCAAGGCAGACATTAAAAAAACTCCAAAAACTAACCGCCGCAAGGTTTCCAGCGAGCGTAAACGCCTGGAGCGTCAGCGTCGGCACGAACAAAAGGAATTATCTATTGCCGAAAAAATCCAAGAAGAGTGGCGACTGCCGCGCAAGAAACTTGGCCCGGTTCATTTTTTGACAATGTCAGTGGTGGTGTTGGCGCTGGCTTTTGCGGCGGGCGAAGGAGTTTATAGCGAATATTTTGACTCTAGAGGCGACGGTATGGTAGCAGCAGCTTTTGCTGGTATGCCAGATGTGAGCGAAGAACCGATTTCTAATCAATCTAAAATGGACTATAAAGTACCACGAGCAGAGCCACGGTACATTAGAATAGCGTCGCTCGGTGTTGACGCCAGGGTGCAGAACGTCGGGCAAGACGACAACGGCCAAGTTGCTGTGGCGGATAATATTTTTGATGCTGCGTGGTTTAACGAGTCTGCTCGGCCAAACGACAAGGGTGCAGTAGTGATCAATGGTCATGTCAGCGGTCCTTCGCAAGATGGTATTTTTGCAAAAGTTTCTCGACTGAAAACGGGTGACATAATTGTTATCGAGCGGGGCGACACTACTAAATTTAGTTACGAAGTTCAAAAAGTTGAAACTGTTCGACTGGAAGATGTCGATTCAAATAAGTTGTTCCAGGTGATAGGCGGAGCGGACCAGGGCTTGAATTTGATTACTTGCTCGGGTCAGTATGATCGAAACGCAGAGAGCTACAGCGACAGAACTATTGTTTACACCACCTTGCTGAAGAAGATTTAGAAAATATGCTACAATATGCTTAGGGAAGCTCAGCACCAATCCGTCAGACCGTTAAGCCAGATCGGACTGAGCCGTTAGAAATCACCCCTTTAATTAAGTTTTGCAACAAATCAAGACCGCACAAGCCCCTGATGCCTGTGCGGTTGTTCTTTTGACCGAGCATCTAGACCATCAAGCCCTCAACATCTCAAAAGAGAACCTCTCGGTTCTCACGCAGGTTTTATTGCTTTTTGGCTCTGTTACGCTACAGCTTGCGCCTGTCTAACCGCAGGTCGCATCAGATTCTCATTTACCCTCATCTTCTTGTCTCTGATGACAAAGGCGGTGTGGATATTCTCAACTAGCTTAGTTTGCTCGGCATACGATCCATGCTGGAAGATGAAGTTGGCATATTCGCCCAGTGGGTCATCTATGATCTTCTCGACATTGTGCCGTCTGAGTGTATATTCGGCTAGGTCTTTGTATCTAGTTATAGTCTTCCGTAATTCGTCAGTTATTCTAATCTTGCCGACGTTATCTAGGAAGAATTGTGTCAGCTGTTCCAGTATTTCATCCTCTCTCATTCTGCGTTCTTTGCAGTTCGGATCTACCATCTTTGTGCAGTGGTAGTAGACTCGTCTTGTGAATGTGCCGTCTTTCTTCTGACTGAAGCAATCGGTTGCCGTGAAAGTTCCGCCGCAACTACCGCAGACGAATAGATTCTTGAAAGCATACTGTTTCGATCCCCAGACTATCTTGTTCGTCCAATCCCGTTTCTGATCCTGTATTTGTTGCCATAGTTCCTTTGTGACGATCGGTTTATGTTTGCCCGGCCACATGGTACCTGATCCGGCTGGGTACTCAAACTCTCCGTAATAGAAGGGGTTATTCAGTATTAAATAAAGCATACTGAGAGATAGCTTGTTACCAGCTTTGGAAGTGAACTTTACTTCATTATTTAGCCAGGCGAGGGCTTTTCTGCCTGTCATGCCCTGGGCAGTCCGTTCAAATAGTTCTTTAATGACTGGCGCTCTATCCGGGTCCACTATGATGTCTTTCTGCCCATTGAAACTCCGATTCATATATCCAAGTGGAGCTGGCCCTGGTCGCCAACCTGATTCGCACTTAGCTCTCACGCCTCGCTTAATACTAAGCCCTCGGTTGTCGTTCTCAAGTTTAGCTTGTGAGCCGAGGATCATCAGGAGGAACTTAGAGTTTGGGTCATCCTTAAATTCTTGGGTGAAGGTTCGTATCTTGATAAGTTTTTTCTGATCCATCAGGTCGACTAAGCTGCCTAGATCTCCAGCATTTCGAGCCAAACGATCTGGCGCCCAAGTTAGTATGGCGTTGAACTTACCGCCTATACTCATAGCTGACTCGATACTTCCGGGGCTCGCAACTACTGTGCTGGCGATGTTGGCTTTCAGCTCAGTAATCATCTCGTTGAATACTGGCCTCAGCCCTGACTCTTTGGCTGAGTGGCTTTCGCGCTTGATCTCAGCGACATACAATCCTTCACGTTTCGCCAACTCTTTCATTTCCTTGATTTGCGATTCAATTGACATCGCCTGCCGTTCATCTTGCTCAGTTGACTTGCGAGCATATAGGCAATATTTCAGTCCTGATGCGTCTTGTGGCATCAAGTCTGTCGTTCCTTGGTCGGAACTGGTGTTTTCTTGCATTTCTTTCATAGCAAGGACAAGGTACCGCAAGAGGCTTGGGAAGTCTAGGGGAAAGAGCGAGAAAGGTGAGCGACTAGAAAAAGTCTGTCTTGTCTGCGCCGAATAGCTTATTGTTTAACTCCGCATACAAGGACTGGTCTATATATGCTAAGTTATCAATTATTCGCCAACCGGGCCTACCAAGCGAGTGTTTATTCATGGGTATTCCGCCACTTCTCACACCATAAAACATCGTTGAGTCATCAACAACCTTTGGCACACTAGTAAACTTTGAGTATTTATGATCGAACTTATCAAATATTTGATTAGACAATCGTATATATTTATAGAATGTCTCATCTCCATCTAAAGGTAGTCGTTTCTTGTAATCCCCATGTGCATCTTTAATCTTTCCATACAGAATATCTGCCAAGTTTCGGTCACCGACATCAAGATGATTGCGATATTCTATGCAAATGAAAAATAGGGAGAATATTACATCGCAAAAGTCATCCTGTGTGTAGTGATTTCTTTTCTGTCTAACGAAGTGCCTTAAAAGTATATCTACAACATCTACGAAGTAAGTGAAGGTTAGTTGTTTAAAGTCCTCACTGATATTTTTAGGTACAGTCCTTCCATCCATTAACAAGCTTTTTCTAATTTTTGCCACAAATACCGATAATAAATATATTTGCGATCTGTAGATCGTCTCGAGCAGGTGCTCCTTTGCAGCTTCATGATTAGTACTGCTCATCATTTGATACAGTAATCGCGAGTATATTTTTTCATTGATGTCCCCCATCAACTTGTAATCGAAGATAGCAATTCTATCATCTATATTACCTCTGTATATTAAGTTAGCAACAACTTCGGATATACCAATATTATTATCACTTCCTAGGATATAGCCAGTTATTGGTATCAGTGAATCATCCTCAAACATATCCCCAGATATCTTTGATTTCAGATACTCTGATGAGGCTTCATACATCTTATCTATACATTCGCCTGTTGAGTAGTCGCGCTGACAACGCAGGCTAGTTGACTCCGTATTATTTATGATATGCAGCAATATCTGCTTCATTGAGTCTAGTGCAGCAGATCTAACAAAGTGTAGGCTGCGCATTGCTGAATACAGTACAACAATATATTTCAACTTTCCGACAATATCATATGTGGACTGAATATATCCTAAGTCCGCCGCCTTAATGCCGATATCCCTTAGTGCCGTCACTGACCGAATCGGAGAGTAAGAATTTTGGTTCGCAATGTTCGCAATGCTAATCTCATAAATACCTTTCACTGGGAAAAGTAGCAGGTCATTCGAATTGCGATAATAAGTTTTCTTAATTTCAGTTTTCTCTAAAATCGTATTTGAGATAGATAGTAGTGAGCGAATAATTTCAGGATGAACCTGTATTTCCATACCACTTTTTATTGATTCGTTTCTAAACGACTCAAATTCAGTTGCTAAAAAAGTCAGCAGGTTCTCTCTCTGAGTTTGATATTTTCTGCGTCCGACAATGTACTCCTCAACTACACTTGTAATAGCATCGATTCCGTCAACGGTCTCCTCCAAGCGATTACTTTTTATGGCACGCATCGTAACATCCCTTAATGGCAGAATGAGTTTTTCTATTTTGTCTGTGAGTTCATTATTATCAGTGTTGTATATTAATTCATCGGCGTTCGGTCTATTTTTTCTCGAGCCCTTAAACAATTTGTATTTTTTGCGATAATTAGACCTGAAATATCTGCGGATTACGCGCTTGGCTCGCCTTTTTTCTGGACGGAGAATACTGTTTTTAGGATTCATTATTCTGATGGTGTGAACAAGCCCAACCACTAATAGCACAAAGAAGTAAGCTAGTAAGATTACTGACCCAATGAAGATTTCGACTGAGCCGCCTATATTACCAAAAGCCAAATTGTACATAATGGCCATAACTGCGAATAGACTTATTAGCCAATAGACCTTATCTCTAACAATATGAACCAAGAACCTCGGCGAATATTGAGAGGCAATGTGACTGACGGGTATAAGAATAATGCTAAACATAATGCCATACACGGTTAAGATTGCCCCCAGCGTAGTTAGAAATATATCCGAATAGTCTTTGCTAAGCTCACCAAAATTAGCCATTTTTACTAAAATCACGACTGTCGTCAGAACTATCAAGAAGCTAATGGGTAGCGATATCGCATATATAAACTTGAGCAGTCGAACCGAGAATTTGGCAATACTGATTGCAAGATCTTTCAACTTCAAAACACCCCTTAGAGCCATACTTGATACGATACACGTAGTTCGCTTCAGAAAGGTGACACTTGATTTTATTCTCACAATACTATTGTAGCATGTTGCCGTCTCTATAAAACATAGGCCCTCGTTCTATTCCATTAGATGAATCTATGCTATAATAACAGAGTTCAAACTTTCAATTTCAATCTAGGGAATCGAGCAATCGAGACCTTCAGATCAGAATGCAGTCACGTACTCGCATCCGGGTCTGAAAGCCTAGATTGTGAAAGTTTGAACAGCTTACGTACGTGGCTGTTTTTCTTTTAGCCACGATAATGAAAGGAGAAAACGTGGCTATAATTATCTCAAAAAATCACAAGGATGCGACTAAGTTAGAAGAACAGTACTTTGGTCTAGAGGATCATCTGCAAGAGTACATTGCCGACGTTCCCGAATCGGTTCCGATCTATGAAATCGAGGAAGACGCTAGGTTGTTTATCGCAGCTCGTGAATTTGCTACCAATAGCGGCCCAATTGATGCTCTTGGTTTCGATCAGTACGGCAATATCTACGTCGTTGAAACTAAACTTTACAAGAATCCCGACAAAAGAACAGTTGTCGCACAAGCCTTGGATTACGGAGCTTCACTTTGGCGACACAAAGTAGATTTTGATGAATTCATCTCTCAACTTGATTCGCATACCGAAAAAACATTCAGCACCTCATTCAAAGATAAGTTTGAGGATTTCTTCCAAATCGACTCAGCTACTGCCTTCGAGAATATGCAAAAGAACCTTAGTTCTGGCGTTATTAAATTCGTCGTCCTTATGGACAAGCTTCACGATCGGCTAAAAGACCTGATCGTCTATGTAAACCAGAACAGTAAATTTGACCTATACGCTGTCGAGCTTGAATATTACAAACACAACGAGTTTGAGATTATTATTCCTAAATTATTTGGATCTGAGGTGAAAAAGGATGTGGCAACAAAGAGCACTGGAGGGAGCTATAAGTATCTCCGAGTCACTGCCGAAGAATTTGAATCTACCGTCAAAGTCAATGCGAATCTGAGTGACGATGGCAGACAGGCAATCCTTAATTTGCGAGACATCTACCAGAAAATAACAGACAAATTTAGTGGGACTACCGAATACTACAAATCTGAAAATGCAAATCGGCTACTATTTAACATTTATTCTGAGACAAGTGGCCAGCTTATCTCGTTGCTGTCTAATGGTGAAGTATGGTTCAGGAATAATAAGACTGGCGCAATTGCCGAGTACTGCGAACGAGTCCTTCGTCGGCTAATCGAAGAGCGGATCGTGGAAAAAACTGAGAAGAATCTGACGGCTTCACAATGGTCGATCCGCAATCTGTATTTCACGGATCCTAAGAACGACCCAAGAGTTTCAAACCAACTCAAACGATTTGTTGAGGTTTGCAAAGAAGAATCAACTGCAGTATAAAGCTTTTACCACCCATCAGGAGCACCAGGGATTGGCTCAAACTTTTTCGCAATCCTTCCTTGCTCCTTACATTCTCTATGGTAATCCAACAAAAGCTGTCTTCTGGCTTCAGGATAGTCATATTCGGTATCTTCGGCATTATACCTCCCCATAGATTTAGAAACGTCGCTTCCAATCTCATTTTTTAGGTAGCTTAGAACTTCTTGCATGGTTGCGGTCGCCATCATTCTCCCGATATACTGTTCTTCAGTCATGCCGCCATGACGGCTATATTCCGGATGTTTTTCTAATGGACCTGCACTAGCTATTCTGGTGAGCATAAATTTTTCAAGATCGTCTTCTTTATACATTTCCATTAGGCCTGTTGCAAGATACTCCAGATTCTCTTTCATCTGAGTCATATCATTCTTAGCCTTCCAATCTTCCATAAAGTCATGCATATTCTTATGGTTCATTGGCATATACCTTCTATCGTTGCCTTTGAGTTGGAACTCAACAGCTCGCTGATCCCCATTTCTAATATTCTGAATCAACTTCGATTCGGCAAGGTCGGTGATATTACGCCTACCAATCTCTATGGCTTCATTGGCTCTGACCCTAAACTCCGAATCGTCATCGCACCAGCGATAGTAGGTACTAGTGCTAATACCTACTTTGCTGCATGCGTTCAAGACGATGCCGTGCTTTTCCAGCTCGGCAATTATCTTGTCAGTCGCTTTGACTGACTTCCTCATCTCCGTTTATCCTCGAGATCAGTTTACGTTTCAAGCCAGTTTCTTTTTCCCAGCGATTCATCGCGACTTCAGCGTAGACTGGCGATTTCTCCATAATGAAACAACGTCGTTTCAGCTTGGTTGACGCGATCAAAGTTGATCCGCTGCCGCAGAACGGTTCAACAACTAAGCCTCCACGCTTGGTCAGGACTTTGATATATGGAATCAGGATTTCCAGTGGCTTCACGCCAAAGATGATTCCTTGACCTGAACTTTTCTCATCAGCTGCATTGAACTCGATAAAATCAGTAGGCATATATTTCTGACCTTTTTCGTAGCCCTCCCATTGCGGTTTGCCCGAAATGGCATAAAGTGCCGTCTCGTACATTTCTTGCAGTGGGTCTTCTTCGCCTGCCGTATTGTACGGAACTTCACCCGATCCGCCGACCATAGCAATGTCGTGTTTAGAAAAAAACTTGTATTTGGCGGCGAAACCTTGATGTCGATTCGGCAAGTGCCAGACTATCATATTCTTTACCTTCCAATACTTTTCCATTTCGCTCCAAATGGTTCGCAGGTTTTTCCAATTTTCATAACAAATGATAGAGAAGTCTGGATTTGCGTGGTCAGCGATATTCTTCATCCATAGTTCAGTAAAGTTGTCTGGTAAAGAATCGGTTTCAAGATAGCGACGATTACGTTTTGAGCCGAAGCCAGTTACTGGTTTACCGCCACGCTTGGCGTTTAGGTAATCTAAGATGTATGGCGGATCTGTCATGCACATATCTGCTTTCTCGTCGCCCATGAGCTTGGCGAAATCTTCTGGGATGGTGCTGTCACCGCACATTAGGCGAGAATCGCCTAGTTGATAGATGTCGCCCTTCTTGACGTTGATTTCTTCAATGCCGACTTTGTCTAGTTCTTTTTCAAGATCGAAAGTATTCTTTTCTTCTAGATCTTCGTCATCAAAGATTTCGTCCAGTTCTTTGCTGTCGAACCCGATATCTGCAAGCAGATCTTCATCAAACTCTTTGAGTAGGTCAAAGTCCCAATCTCCGCCTGTCTTATTGAGGCGAACATTCAAGTCACGCTCCTGATTCTCGTCCAGGTTTAGGAAGACTACAGGCACTTCTTTGAATCCCATTTCCTTCAGGACTTTGAGGCGCATATTGCCGCCTATCACGATGTTCTTGCGCGATTCGTGATTATTAACGATTAGCGGATCAACCACACCAAACTTCTCGATACTTTCTCGAAGTTTCGTTAGTTGATCTTCGCTCCACTTGCGAGGATTGTACTCGCTGGGTTTCAGTTCACTTATTTTAAGTTGCTGAACCTGCAACTTTGTAGATGTAGCCATAGTGGCTCCTTTCTTTTATTGCAGATAGCCACATATTTCTCGATGGTTCTTTTCCAAAGAAAAGAGCCGATCACAGAGAATTAACTACAACAACAAAACGCTGTTGTAATCAATTCCTCACGATCGGCTTTCTTTCTACGCTTTTTAGGGCGAGCAGCCTTCTTCTGACCTCGTTTGTGGAACTGTGTAACTATCTAGTTGATAGTTAGTGCCATAAGCACTATATTTAGTATATCACAGTCATTTGACAATGCAAACGCGATGCCTTGTGTGAGCGTATCGGTATAAAGTTTTCAAGTATAATGGTCGTATGTATATCCATCTCAAAGATCGTGAATACTACGAAAAGCTGTATGATAAACACACCATCGACTATGCTCGCCGTGGTATAAAATATTATGAGGACTTCTATAAAGAAATAAAAGAAAAAATGCCCAAGGACGACACGATCGACAGGCCTGGCAATGTCATTATGTTAAATCTGTTTTATATGCAGACCGTAGGTAATGATTTGCTTGATAGATACGACAACCGAGATCGAAAAATTGAGGAATGGATGGAAAGGGACAAGAATAAAGACCTGCAGATTACCGATGCCCGCCTAACTTCTGAACCGGTTTGCCAACACTGCAAAAAACCGGGCTTCGCATCACAGACAAAAATTTAATGCATCGATGCGATAATCATGAATACGACGACCCGGAAGAAGTTCTGTTTATGCTAAGGTGTACACATTGCCAGAAAAATAGTGCCTACTGGGAAGATGGGAGCGAATGGGAAAGAATCCACACTTATTGTCCAAAATGCCATTCGATCATGGAACATAAAAATACCAGCACAAAGAAAAAAGTGACGACGACATATAGCTGCCCAAGCTGCAAGCATACCTATAGTGAGGATTTTGATTTAACCATTAAAAAAGAATCGGAAGATCCCGACTTCGACAAAGATAGAACAGAATATTGTCTACTGAGTAAAGAGAAAGCGAACATGCTGCGTGATACGAAATATCGTTTCGAGCAGATGGCAGAATTAGGAAAGAAGTTCAAGGAACGCAAAGACAACAAGCAGATTTATGATGCGGTTAAGGAATTGAAGAAGCCAAAAATAGCTGAGCTGACTACTTTGTTGACTCCAGTTCTTGAAAAAGGAGGCTATTCTGAATTCAACTTAGATAAACCAGAAATGGGGCGCGATGTGACCATTGGTTTTAATTGCCTAGACACGAAATCTGAACGAGATGATTATACGAGCAAGAAAGAGCTAAAGAAGATTATCGACAAGGCACTCAATGACACGAATTGGCGACTCATGTCTGACGGAATACATTATAGGCTAGGTTACCTGAATGGAAGAATCCGTGCTTACGAGCAAGAGGACGATCTAGTAAAGCTAGTAGCGAAAGACAAGAAGCTAAAATACAAAAAAGTCGATGACGACGGTGATATTGATGAGATTGACTGGAATAGTAAGCAAATGAAGACCCCCGACGGCAAGACCATCATATTTTAGACCCGTAGTGTCCCATTTGTCCCATTCTTATCTAATGGTATGAAAACTAGGTTAAGTCAAAATGGTGTATAATATAGCTATTATGGCAATAATAATTCAAGGAAAGTTGTAGACCGAGAAGCATATGATAATCGCATATTTTTTGTGGTGGTATTCTTCTGGGTGGAAGAAACAGTTCGACGGGTCTAGGGCCAGACTGGCCAGAATTGAAGATTTTTTCTCAGTTTCACAACTGGCCAAAACTTTGTTCGCGCCTTTCCATCAATATTCGGCCAACGAGACTGGTCGCGGGCCAAGTGAGGCCTTAAAAGCTTGGTTTAACCGCTCATTTAGTCGCATGTTTGGTTTTGTGGTGCGCACTTTTACTATAATGGTCGGCATGTTCGTACTAGTTTTGGTCTGTCTCGTGCAAATTACCTGGCTATTGTTTTGGCCAATTATACCGCTGGTGCCAATTATTTACGTTACTCTAATAGTCATGGGGGCGCTGTAATGTCGGATTATTTATTTGATTATCGCGATCGGCGTGCTGCCAAGGCGAGATTTTACGCGCGCGTCGGTAAGCCGCTGGCGTTAATATCGACAGTGTTAGCGGTATTTGCGCTTTTGGGCGGCTTGATGATTTTTATGGTATCTGGTGATAAAATCGGCCTATTTTTGGTCAGTTTTGCTTTTCCGTTGTATTCGCTCAGGATTTGGATTAAAGATGATTTGAAAAATCCTAAAACGGCAACTGGCACAGTGTCGGGCATGCTGGATCCGGCTTTGTTGGGGCTTTTGCCGAAGAATCCGTCGCCAAAAGACATCATGAAGGCGCTGTTGAAAACTGCTGGCGGCAAGTTTTTTGTGGCGCGTTTTGGCATTCCGATGGTCAACTTACCAGAGCTTTGCGGTGATGATCCAGAGGGTTCCAAAGAAATTTGGGCGGCGGCAAGTGATATTTACGCTAACCTGCCAGAGCGCGACAGTTTTATTTCGTCGACGATAGTGATGGCGACTCTGATTTTGACACAGGCTAGAATTTTACAGATTTTGCCAGCGCTGTATCTGGAAGAAGAGGATATCTTGAATGGATGTTTCTGGGGCGCGCATTTAGATCATTTGGTGCATGAACACGCCAAGCCAAAAATGACTGGCGGCGTGGGGCGCGACTGGGCGTTTGGTTATATCCGTACGCTGGAGCAATTTGGCACCAACATTTCTACGCAATATTCCGCTAGTCGCAGTTTGAATGTTAAACTAGAAACCCATAAAGACGCCATTGATTTTATCATGAAAAATCTAGATAGCAAGGGTGGCGGCAACGTGGCGTTGATTGGCAAACTGGGCGCCGGCAAGACTTCGGTGGTTGAGGCTTTTGCCGAGCGACTGATGGATCCGACGGCTAAAATTCCGCCAAATCTACAGTATCAGCAAGTATTTATGCTGGACGCCTCGCGCCTTTTGTCGGTTGCTGAGAGCGCGGGCGGACTGGACGGGCTGATGAACCGCATTTTATACGAAGCTCAAGCCGCCAAAAACATCATTTTGTTTTTTGATAATGCCGAATTGTTTTTTGAGAGCGGCACTGGTTCAGTTGACATTACCAACTTGTTGTTGCCGGTTATCGAAAACCGTGCTTTGAAGATGGTTTTTGCCATGAACGAACAGCGATATCTGCAGATTTCGACTGCTAATCCAGCTTTGGCGGCAGCTTTAAATCGTTTGAATATACCGCCAGCCACCGAAGAAGAAACCATGATGGTGCTGCAAGATCAAATCATCATGCTGGAATATCAAAAAAACGTCACGTTTATTTATCAGGCTCTGCGCGAGATTTATCGTTTGAGTAGTCGTTATATTAACGACGTGGCGCAGCCAGGTGCGGCGGTGCAGCTGTTGCAAAGTTCTGCCAATATGGGCGGGCTGATTACAGCGCAGACGGTTAATGAGGCTCTTGAGAAAACTCTGGGGGTAAAAATTGGCGCAACCAAGAACGCTGAAGAAAAAGAGAAATTGCTAAATCTGGAAGAGCAAATTCACGAACGAATGATCAACCAGGCCAATGCCGTCAAGGCGGTTTCTGCGGCTTTGCGGCGAGCGCGAGCTGGGGTCAGAAACGAAAATCGCCCGATTGGGACGTTCCTGTTTTTGGGCCCTACTGGCGTTGGCAAGACTGAATTGGCGAAATCTTTGGCGGCGGTGTATTTCGGCAGCGAAGACAATATGGTGCGCATCGATCTTAATGAATATGTCAAGGCTGACGATGTAGCACGTTTGATTGAAGATGGCGCCACCAACGCTAATTCTTTGACCGCCCAGGTGCGAAAAAATCCATTCAGCGTGGTTTTGTTGGATGAAATCGAGAAAGCCGACGATCAAGTTCTGACAACTTTGCTGCAGGTGTTGGACGAGGGGATTCTGCGTGATATTAATAACCGCGAAGTATCGTTTCGTGACACGATCATCATTGCTACGTCCAATGCTGGCGCCAACCGCATTCGCGAGCTTATTGACGAAGGTAAAAATATTGAAATTTTGCAGGAAGAAATTACTAATGAATTGATTGATCAGCGAGTTTTTGCGCCAGAATTTCTCAACCGTTTTGATGAAATTGCAGTTTTTCGGCCGTTAGAAAAGAAAGAATTGCTACAAGTTTTGGAGTTAATTATTGCTAGCGTTAATAAAAATTTGTCGTTGCAAAAAGTGTCGGTCGAGGTTGATGATGCGGCTAAGGCTGCGCTGGTTGATGCCGGATACGATCCGCGCCTGGGCGCTCGTCCGATGCGGCGCGTGGTTCAGAAAACCATTGAAAACATTATCGCTGAAAAAACTCTTAAAAATGAAATCAAACCAGGCGAAACCGTGCAGATTGGTATAGCTGAGCTTGATGAAGTAGAGGGATTTAGCAGCGGCTCCAGCACTAAATCGAGCGATTAGCGTCGTCAGTTGATTCGCGGGTCAGTCGCGAACGGTTTCTATATGGGCGCCCACAGCATTTAAGCGGTCGGCGAATTCTTCGTAGCCACGATTAATATTATAGACGTCGCGCAACATTGATGTACCGTCGGCCGCCATCATTGCCAAAAGTAAAACCACGCTGGGTCTGAGTGCTGGCGGCGCTATGACGTCTGCGGCGCGCCAAGAAGTTGGCCCAGAAATGTAGACTCTGTGCGGATCAACCAGCTCAACATTAACGCCCAGCGGAGCTAGGTCGGTAAAATAGATGGCGCGATTTTCATAAGACCAGTCGTGAATGAGCGTGCGCCCCTTTGCGGTGGTTGCGATAAGGCCAAAAAAGGGAAGATTGTCCATATTAATTCCCGGAAACGGCAGGGCGTGAATTTTGTCCTTGGGTGCTATGAGCTGGCTCTGGTAGATATGTAAATCCACCAAGCGGGTACGATCGTTTTTCGATGTGTATTCGTCGCTGATATCATAAATCAACCCCATAGATTCGAGCACTGCCAGCTCTTGTTCCATAAATTCAATCGGTATGCGGTTAATCTTCAGTTCGCTTTTGGTGACAATGCTGGCCGCTACAAAAGTCATGGCTTCAATCGGGTCTTCAGAGATAAAGTACTCAACGTTTTTGCAGATTTGCGATAGACCACGGATTTTCAGGGTGGTCGCGCCAACTCCCTCAATTTTGACGCCTAGTTTTTGCAGATAGAAACAAACGTCCTGCACCATATAATTGGGACTGGCGTTGCGAATGATGACTTCGGCATCCGACAGCGCCGCCGCCATAATCACATTTTCTGTGGTGGTATCGCCGCGTTCGGTCAAAACAATCGCACGAGCTGGCGCGGTTTTTTTGGTGGTGGCATGATAAGTGTCGCCAGAAATTTGAACATCGAGACCAAAAGACTTTAGCGCTTTTAGGTGTGGTTCAACTGTGCGAACGCCTAGCGCGCAACCTCCAGAAAATGGTATATTGAAATCTGCGCATTGGTGGAGCAACGGCCCCAAAAACATTAGTATAGAGCGAGTCCTAGCGGCCGCTTTGACGTCTATTTCGTTGAGTTTTAAATCACGCGGGTGAATAATTTCTAGATCATTTTCGTTCATCCAGCGACAACTAGAACCCAAACTCTGCAAAACTTCAATGATGCGATAAACTTCTTCGATGCGCGCAACATTACGCAGAGTGGTTTTTCCTTTGTTGAGCAAACTGGCGCAGAGCAGGCCCACGGCGGCATTTTTTGAAGTATTCACCGTCAATTCGCCGCTCAGTTTAGTCGGCCCATTGACGCGAAAATTTATTTTACCAGTATCGTTAATTTGTAAGATGTCCTGACCCAGCGCAGTAGAGATTTTGTCAAGCAGTTCCACACTAATATTGCGTTGCCCGCGCTCAATTTGATTGACGGCACTTTGAGATGAGCTAATCTTGCTTGCCAGCTGGCTTTGCGTTAGACCTTTGCGCTCGCGGGTTTCTGATATAATCTTACCAATTTTCAACTTATAGTTTGTCATAAGTAGCGCCAAGTATATCATATATGACATATGAACGCAATCACTTGCTCAAAAGACTCTGTTGATTGACTTTATGCTTTTTTTTCTGTATAATTGGGCCATATAATAAAAACATAATTAGAAAGGGATTTCAAACTATGAAAAAAAACATAAACCTAACAGCTGGTTTGGCAGCAGGAGCGCTAGTCCTGAGCGTCGTGGCTTTTCCTGGTATTGCCGCAGCAGTACAGGCACAAGACAGTGGCACAACTACAGTGAACGTTAATGTTGGTTCGCAAATTACACTAAGTAATGGAAACACAACGGTTAATATCAACCCGACACTAGGCACTACTGGTACGGCCGTTCAAACTTTGACGGTTACTACCAACAATACAACTGGTTATCTGTTGCAAATTGAGATGAACAGCATTAACAAATCTTTGCTCAGTGGCGCCAACGCTATTACGGCCACTACTAACGGCACAACAGCAGCAGCCCTGCAAAATGATACCTGGGGTTATAATTTCGGCACAACTAACGTTGCAGCATCAACCTTTTTGACCATTCCGACTCAGGGTACGCCTTCAACAATCGCTAGCTCAAGTACCACGGCTAACGCTGTAGCTACTTATGTGACATTTGGCGCACAACCAACAGCTAGCTTGCCAAGCGGTACTTACACTGGCGAAGTACTTTATACCGCGGTGGTCAATCCGTAAAACTATATAATTTAGATAACCAATAAGGGAGGGGAGTAATGAAAAAACTAACTAAAATATTAATGGGGCTGGCGGTAGTCTTCGGTCTGGGTTTTGCCTTTAACTCGGTTGCTTACGCAGCAGATCCAGCACTAGACAGCATAACCATTTCACCAGTCAGCGCGAAGTTGCAGTTGGCTCCGGGCACTACAACTGACGGCAATTTTAAAGTCACTAACTCTGGTACATCAAATCTGACTTTCAAAGTTTATGCCACGCCGTTTTATGTAAATAATAATGACTATGAAAACTTGCAATTTAGCGGCGAATTAAATCGCACTCAAATTGCACGCTGGATTACTTTCGACCAAGAAGAGTACACCTTGGCGCCTAACGCAACCGCGCAAATTGCCTACCACGTAAACGTTCCCGCGAGCGTGCCAGCTGGCGGTCAATACGCCGCGATTATGGCCGAGAGCGTAATTGCTCAATCTGACGATGGAGTTAATGCTTCTAGCCGTGTCGGCATGTTGGTCTTCAGCTCGATTGCTGGCACCACTATCGAAAAAGGAGCGTTCCTGGGCAGCAACATTGATAAATGGTACAAAACTAGCCCAGTACAAACTTCGGTTGATATTCAAAACACTGGCAACACTGATTTTGCAGTAAACACTACTTTGAGAGTCTACAACATCTTTGGCGTGGAGATTTACAATTCCGGCCTTAAGACCAACCAAGTTCTGCCAGAAACTTCGCGAAGTATATCTTTGGACTGGAACAGCGACATGCGAATTGGTTTTTACACCATTAAGCAAAGCGTTCAGTTCTTGGACAACGCGGAAAAAACCTACAAGCAATTTGTTTTGTTGATGCCAGTGTGGATATTAGTCATCATGGTAGCCGTAGTAATTGCTATTGTTGCGCTGTTGATTATCAAGTTGCAAAACAGTAAAACTGCCAAGAAACCAGCTGCTCGTCGCGCGCCTGCTAAAAAACCAGCTGCTAAAAAAGGCCGCAAGTAATACACGGAAGAATAAAAAATTGAAGCATGTCAAAAATAAGCGTTAATTATAAAAAAATATTAACAGGCTTGTTCTTGGCTATAGTAGCGCTGCCGGTGTTCGGTGGCGCTACTAGCGCTTCGGCGGCTACCACTCAAACCAGTGGGACTACAATCAATGTAATCGTTGGTAACGACGACGTTGATTTGAGTCTCACCAGCATCAATGGCAAACAAAGCGACAGTGGCAACTACACCACGACGCAAGATACCGCGAGGGTGGTGTTTGAAGCCAGCGGCGTTGGCGATATTTATATTATCGACGCTAACGGCAACGTGTTATATAGCATGACAAAAACCACATCAATCCTAGAAGAAATCACGGCGGTTTTTCTAATTGGCGACACGCCCGGAATATACAACTATATTTTAATCATGGAAAATTCTACTGGCAGTAAAGAAGTTCCGTTCCAAATAACTTTAGAGGCTGTCAAATTGCCAGAAATTCCATTAATACCAGACGTAGTGCCGGGCATGCCGAACACGGGCTATATGAAACTTTTCGGTAACATTGTCAGCAACAAGGGAATGGCCAGCATTGTAGTTATAATTGTCGTACTTTCTCTGGCGATGATAGGTTTATTCTTTGTACTGGTTAAGAAGCAAAAATCTAAAAAGAAAAAACAACATCCAGTCCACCACAACAGAGCGACCAGCAAAACCAAACATTCTCGTCAAGCTAAAAAATAATTAAACGTAAATCAACTATTGGGCAATATATTACTACTGGTACTAACCTGGTTTTTGTGTTAGAATATCAGACATGGCAACGCTACAAGATTTTCGTGACGAACGAATTAGAAAACTAGAAGAGATAAAAAAACTGGGCATCAATCCGTACCCAGCTAATTCTGGTCGCACTATCATGGCGGCGGAAGCGACAAAAAGTTTTGAGAAACTGCAAGGCCGAACTGAAACTGTTGTCGGGCGTATTAAATCAATTCGTAAATTCGGTAAACTTGCTTTTATTGTCGTTGAAGATTTTTCTGGCAGTTTACAATTGTTTATTCGCGATGGTGAAATTGGCAATGTCAATCCAGAAAATGGCGAACTGGGCATTAAACAACTGAATTTGCTTGACACGGGCGATTTTGTCGAAGCGATCGGCGAGATTATAAAAACGCAAACTGGCGAAATCTCCATTGGCGTTAAAACTTTGCGCCTGCTTGCCAAAAGTCTGCGACCGATGCCACTGCAGCACGAAGAATTCTCAGACAAAGAAGAGCGTTTGCGTCGTCGCTACATCGATATCAATGTTAATAAAGACGTGAGGGATCGGTTTGTTCGTCGCTCTAAGTTTTGGCAAGCTACCAGGCAGTTTTTGCTTGACCATGATTTTATTGAAATTAATACTCCGGTTCTGGAGCACACAACCGGCGGCGCCGATGCCAATCCATTTGTAACTCACATGGACGCCCTGAGCCAAGATTTTTATTTGCGCATTTCGCAAGAGTTGCCGTTGAAACGCCTGATTGGTGCTGGCTATGAGCGAGTCTTCGACATTGGCCCGCGTTTTCGTAACGAAGGTATCGATGAAGAACATTTGCCAGAACACATATCCATGGAAAGCTACGCGGCTTATCAGGATCATGAAGACGGCATGAAGTTTTACGAGGCCATGATTAAATACGTCGCCAATGAAACGTGGGGGACTTTGCAATTTGAACGTGATGGTCTGAAAGTTGATCTAGATCAAGATTGGCCAAGAATTTCTTACGCTGATATTATGAGAGAAAAATTTGACGTTGACGTTTTTAATCCTGATTCGAAGCAACTAAAAAAAATTTTGACAGAAAGCAAAGTTGAGTTCGATAAAAACGCCAATGATTCAAGATTGCTAGATGGAGTTTGGAAATTGATTCGTCGCCAAAGTGCGGGCCCGTTTTGGCTGATTAACGAGCCGGTGGAAATTTCGCCGCTTGCTAAATGTGATCCGCAAGATTCGCGTGTAACGCAGCGCTTCCACCCAATTATTTTGGGCACGGAATTGGGTAACGGTTTTTCGGAGTTGAATGATCCAGTTGATCAGCTAGCACGATTTGTTGAACAGCAAAAAATGCGCGATGATGGTGATAACGAGGCGATGATGTTGGATATTGATTTTGTGGAAATGTTAGAATACGGTATGCCGCCAACTTGCGGATGGGGCAGTTCCGAGCGTAATTTTTGGTTGCTTGAAGGTGTTTCAGGGCGAGAAGGTGTGCCATTTCCGCACATGCGTCACGAAATCTCCGATGTCACGCGCGAAATTTATAAGGACGTAAAATTATAATATGCCACGAGGTCGAGTAAGCAAAAAAATTAAAAAAACTTTAGCCCGAGCCAATAATACAGTCAGTATTAAAACCGCGGCTATGCTTTTAGCTGGGTCGACTTTAATCTCGAGTGTTTTGGGCTTGTATCGCGACAGGTTACTTAACAGCATGTACCTTGACACCTACAAAGTCGGAATCGATGCTTACACGGTAGCTTTTACCATTCCAGATTTTATGTTTTTTATTTTGGTTTCTGGAGCCTTGTCGGTAACATTTATACCGGTTTTTAATCAACGCTATTTAAACGGCAATAAGGAATCGGCCTGGCGTCTGTCGAGTTCAATAATTAATTTCATGGCGCTTGTTACTTTGGCGGCGTCAATCTTGATTATTGTGTTTGCGCCATTGTTAGTGAAATACGTGGTTGGCCCGGGGTTAGAAGAAACTGGGCAACAGCTAGCCGTGGCGATGATGCGCGTCATCGCGATTAACCCGTTTATCTTCGCCATTGCTACAGTCATCTCGTCAATGCAACAGGCCGTCGGGCGGTTCGTGTTTTTTGCGCTTAGCCCAGCGCTTTATAATTTAGGAATTATTTTTGGCATTTTAGTTTTGACTAACGGCATTAGCGCTTTTGGTGTAGAATTGTTTTCCGGCGGTATTATGGGAGTGGCGTTGGGCGTAGTAGCGGGCGCGTTGTTGCAGCTCATAGTTTCTTCTTTTGGCCTAGCGGGTCTTGATTTTAAATATGAATTTAAAATTTTTTGGAAAAACCTGGGCTTTAGAAAAGTTCTGAAATTGTTGCCAGCACGCTCGGCTGATCAAGGCATTGATTACGTTTCAACTTTGGTTGACACGAACTTGGCCTCGCGCATGGTAGAGGGAACGGTCAGGTCATACAACCAGGCAACAACACTTTATCAAATGCCAATTAATCTCATTGGCATTGCTATCTCTACTGCAGCTTTCCCGCAAATGACAGAACGGATTTCACAAGGTCGTCCGGACTTATTCGCCAAAGAACTGCAGGGAGTTTTGCGGGTGATTATTTGGCTGGCGTTGCCGGTTGCGGTGATGTTTTTCTTCGCTCGTGGTTATATAGTTTCCATCATCAAACAGGGCGGCGACAGCTTAATCGCTGGACTCTTAGGGGTATTCGCCATGGTGATTTTAATCAGGTCCGTCTTTCACTTGGCCACGCGTAGTTTCTATGCTCAACAAAACACGAAAACCCCATTACTAATTTCACTTTTTTCGATAATCATTTCCATAGTTTGTGCAATTGTTTTTACCATGGTGCTTGGTTGGGGCGCCTACGGCCTGGCGCTCGCACAAGTTATATGGGCGGTTTTGGAAGTTTCGATATTATTTATAATCATGGGCCACAAAATTAAAAACTTATTCACAATTAGATTTATCGCCGCTGTGCTTAAAATGATTATTGCCGCGGCTATCATGGGTGTTCTGTGTTATTTCTTGGTTAAGGTTTTAGACTTGCGGTTTGTCAACCAAACTATGATGACGGTTTTGCCGAAACTAGGTGTTATCATGGCGGTGTCGCTCTCAGTTTATTTGGCATTGTCAAAATTGCTGAAGCTCGAAGAAGCCAACCCTGTACTTAAAGCGATTAAGAAGGCGCTATTCTTGTAAATGATAAGTAAAAAATTTCGATTTCACGGTTACGGTAGTCTAAAATATCTTTTTCAAAACGGCGAAGGTGCGCGCAGTAAGTTTTTTGGATTGAGATATGTTGAAAACCTGCACCGTGGCCACCCGCGGTTAACGGTAATTGTGTCAAAAAAAATAGCCAAGTCTGCAGTTAAACGAAATCGTATGCGCAGAAAGGTCTATGAAATTTTGCGTCAGCACTTTAATTTTGAAATACCATATGATATTGCGGTGACGGTTTTTTCGGACGAAGTTTTGATAGCTAGTCGCCAAGAACTAGAAGAACAATTAAAAAAATTAATTTCGGAATTAAAATGACAAACAACATTCGCAATTTTTGCATTATCGCCCATATTGATCATGGCAAATCTACTCTAGCAGATCGAATGATGGAGATGACCGGCACGGTCGAGAAACGTGAGATGAAGTCGCAGTTACTTGATTCAATGGATCTGGAGCGCGAAAAGGGTATCACAATTAAACTGGCGCCGGTACGAATGAAATGGCAAGGTGTTGATCTAAATCTAATTGACACACCTGGCCATGTCGATTTTAGTTACGAAGTTTCCAGGTCGTTGGCTGCTTGCGAGGGTGCAGTTTTAGTGGTTGACGCTAGCCAAGGAATTCAGGCTCAGACGCTGGCCAATGTTTATCTGGCTCTGGAGGCTAATTTGGAAATTATTCCGGTGCTTAATAAACTTGATCTACCGGCAGCTAATCCAGAGCGAGTCAGTAAGGAGGTCATGAACTTACTAGGTTGTGATGAGAACGATATTATTAAAATTAGCGCCAAGACTGGTGAGGGTGTGAAAAAAGTTTTAGATTCTATTGTCAAAAAAGTTCCCGAACCACAGGGTGAACCGAATAAACCGACTCGTGCTTTGATTTTTGATTCATATTACGATGACTATCGCGGTGTAATTTTGTACGTACGTGTGGTTGATGGCCGGATTAGCAAAAACGCCGAGATCAAAATGCTGGCGACAAGTGCGCGCGGCATCGCGTTAGAAGTGGGGTATCTCAATCCAAAAATGACTGCCGATGCTGAGCTGGCAACTGGTGAAATTGGATATATTGTGACAAACCTCAAAACTACTCGTGACGCGAAGGTTGGTGATACAGTAACACTTGCAAAATATTTTGGAAAGGAGAAACAATGAGCCATCGCGAACGCCTACTTTTAGTTGTTGTTGGTCCACCAGGCACGGGCAAGTCAACGCTATCTCGTGAATTTGCCAAAAGACATGACTATGCGCTAGTCGAGGAAGATAATTTTGTATTCACTATGAACCCTGCTAGTAAGATAAAACGAATTGCTCGGCGACAAGACATAGCATTAGGTGCAAAAAACATGTTAGCTGTGATAAATGACTACGCAGAAGTTGGCAAAAATATTCTGGTGTCGGGGGCGTTTGTGGACGGTCCACTGCGGCTGCATGAGTTCGATGAATGGGCAGTCAAAGCTAATTACCGATTTATACCAGTTGTATTAACGGCTAGTGAGATTGTCCGTCGTAAGCGTCAAAAAACACGCGGCTACGTTTTGCCACGAGCACTTGATAGACAGTTAGTTAAAAAATCCAAAAGATTAAAATATGCCGAACAAAGTTACGTGTTAAATACTTCTGGTATGCGCAGAGCCGAGAGCCTAAAACAACTCGAGGATACAGTAATACTTGCAAAATATTTCACAAAGGATACGAAATGAAATTATCAAAATATAAAATTGTGCCAATGTCGGTTGATGATGTAGAATCAGCTGATAGAATGAGGTATCAATCATGGCTGGATACCTATGTTGATGCAACTGGAGATCTAACAAAGGAGTTCGTAGATGCAAAATTTCTGCCGATGTTTACGCCCGATGGATTGCTAATACAACGAAAAAAAATCCTTAAAAAACTAAATGATGATCACATTAACGTTCTTGTAGCAAAAAGTCCGGATGGCAAGGTAGTCGGACAACTCATTGCGGTCAAAGATAATCGCAAGAATGAAATTCTACGTCTATACACGGATAAGGCATATCATGGCTCTGGGTTAGGGCGAGAGCTAATGGAAAAAGGGTTGACATGGATTGGCATAAACGAAGACATCTATCTTGGTGTTGCTGAAAACAATAAACGTGCCAGGAATTTTTACCACAAGTTTGGTTTTGTTGAGACTGGTAATTCGTACATTAACCATTTACCAAAAATGAGAGAGCAGGAGATGATAAGGAGAGCAAAAAATGCCTAATCATGTAATTGAACCTCTCCCTGGTTACAAAGAAATAAAACCCTTCGTTTACGCTGGTTTTTTCCCAGTCAGTAACGAGGATTATCAGAATCTAAAAGATGCAGTTGAGAAGCTCGCACTATCCGACTCAGCTTTGCAGTTCGCACCAGAAAATTCTCCCGTGCTGGGCTTTGGTATTCGGATTGGCTTTCTCGGCCTACTTCACATGGATATTATTCGTGAACGATTAGAACGTGAATATGGTTTAGATCTGGTAGTAACAAATCCCTCGACAGATTATCATGTTGTGTTAATGAACGGTGAAGAACTGGATATTAAATCAGCTAGCGATTTGCCTGATACCAGCAAAGTTCATGAAATAGCCGAGCCATGGATCAAGGGAGAAATCATCGTGCCAAGCGAATATATTGGCGCAGTTCTACAACTGATTGTCAGTAAGCGTGGATTACATAAGAATATTAGTTACATTGAAAACCGTGCTGTTATTGCGTTCGAGGCGCCAATGGCCAACTTACTCACTGATTTTTATGACCAGCTCAAATCCATTACTTCAGGTTACGGGTCGTTCAATTACGAACTGGACGATTATCGCATTCAAGATCTGGTTCGTATTGATTTTTACGTTGCCGGTGAAATGGTTGACGCACTCAGCATCATGGCTCATCGATCTGAGTCTCAAAACATCGGCCGCACAATTACCAAAAAACTAAAAGAAGTTATACCACGTCAGAATTTTGAAGTGGCATTACAGGCGGCGATTGGTGGTAAATTTATTGCCCGCGAAGATTTGTCGGCCTATCGAAAGGACGTCACAACTGGACTCTATGGTGGAGATGTCAGCCGCAAGAAAAAAGTCTTAGCCAAGCAAGCCAAGGGTAAAAAACGCATGAAGCGTTTTGGTAAAGTCGATATTCCATCCGAAGCCTTCACTGTTATGCTGAAGCGGGATTAGTTTGTCCATTACTGTTATGCTATAATCTGGTTAATTATGGACGACAGATACAAAAAGATGTTTGGCCTTGACGCTCAGGGGGGGGTGCGTCTGCGTTAGGATCAGACGTAGAGACTGTAGAATCCGAAATAGGGTCGGCACCAGAGTCCGATTTAAGCACAAATCCAGACACACAAAAGCAAAAACTCAAGAGTCCATTCTTAAAATACGCTATGATTTCTGTATTCATCATGCCTATAATTGTGGAGGTGGTGATGGTCCATTCTGGTCTGGGCATTCATGCTAGACCCGATGCACCATTGATAATAATATTCTTATTATCTGTTCCTAGCATACTAACAATGGCGGTCATGAAAAAAACACAGGGGCGGAAAATTGCCTTTAAAGCCGCCGTGATCTTCATGACAATGACCGTGACACCTTCCATTTATCTAATTTTAGCCACTACTAACGGGATATTTTACGATGGTCACAACCCTTTTAGTAGCATTTCAAATTTTCGCAACGTTAACGTGGTATCGAAAAACAAAAAGGCAATTAACAATACGTTGGGAGACTGGCAAAAAATCGGCGAAACAAAAAGAACTGACAGCATCACTTACTTTTTCGGCGGGCACAAAACTTTATACAAAACAGTGAAGCTGACTTTCAACAACAGCGACGGAGATGAAGTTGCGTGCAATTTTGATACACATCGAGATATTCAAACCAGCTTATTGGGCTGTTCAATGTATACGTTGTCAAATATTATCAAAAAAGACATAGTCGATAGGTACGATGTCACTATAGCGCCAAATCGTGACAAAGAACTAGAAACATACGGCTATTGGCAGCCTAGTTATGACCCCGAACTTTCGAGCGGTAGGCTTCCTAGTGCGGTCTGGGTTGAACTTCTTGATGCCCCCCACCATCGTGGCGGTGGCACACTTTCTTCGGTTGCGTCTAACGAAGCATTTTGGCCCAGGAATATTAGTATCAAAAACGTCGCCGGTTCCAGTTTATTATCAAACTTAGATATACGACTGCACGTTAATAGTATTATACCTCCGTCTGGCCTCAAAGGTCTTGGGGATCACATTTCTAGTTATAGGTTCAGTAACGCCTATGTGCATATTGAAGTTAAAGACAGTGAACATAACAGAGGACGGAACAGCCTTTACGAAGTGTACTTATGGTACAGCGATGGAAATTTAGTTAAAAGCAAATATAGTCTTCATAGTGAATCCAGAGGAGAAGGATATAGCCAACGGGCACACTATCATTTTGACAGTAGTATTTATTGTGGAGCTAAAGAAGACAGCGCAAATACATACATATGCAACGAAGACGACTTCTGGAAACTGGATTTCACTCAAATAGAGTGAAATCGTGATTCGAGCAGCTGGCGTGCTATAATGTTTATGTTATGAATGACGACAATCAGCAACCAGACACCACAGAAGACAAAATACCAAAGAGAATGGACACCAAAACGATTATTATGGTCGCGGTGGCGTTTGTGGCCTTTGCTGGTAGTGTTGTGGCGACAATATTTATAAGTCCGCAAAACAAAAATGCGTCGACCAGTCAAAATGATTCAACCAGCGCCACCAAACAAGAAGCCAAAGCTCAGGAAGCGGAAGTTGGCTATGACACTACCGCGCTAAAAAACCATGCTGATAAAGTTGAAAAACTCTACGACAAATTTAGCAACCACGTTGACAGCAAGTACGGCCAAAGTGCCACTAAAATTGACTTTAGCAACGACCCGGAAGCTCAAACCATGTTGAGGGAATTTATTGTGGCTGTTGACGGTCTTGATCGAGAAATTAAGGACGGCCCGTTTGATGATTTGAAAGTTAGTTGGCAAGAATTTAAAGATGCATTTGATAAGCGTCGAGACTATATTATTGACGGCGTCAGTGATAAAGAAGACGGTGATTGGGCGCAAAAGCTGGTAATTGTTTATTTGATTATAACTTCTAAAGTTGGACGATAGATCTCGGGAGGTCTGCGCGAGCCTTTTGTGTTACAATATTTGAGTGGATATTTTAGCGGGACTGAATGAAAAACAAAAAGAGGCCGTGGAGCAGACCGAGGGTCCAGTTTTGGTTTTAGCGGGCGCGGGGTCTGGTAAAACCAAGGTTTTAACTCACCGCATTGCTTATTTGCTGAAAGTAAAAAACGTTGCGCCCTGGAATATTTTGGCGGTAACTTTCACCAATAAAGCCGCTGGTGAAATGCGTGAGCGGCTGGGTTCTTTGCTTGGTCAGGACGGCACCGAGCGACGTTTCATGCCGTGGATGGGCACCTTTCACTCAATTGCAGTAAGGATTTTGCGAATGTACGGCGACAATATTAAGATTCCGAATAATTTTGTGATTTTAGACGAAACTGACAAACTAGGTTTAATTAAGCAATGTTTTAAAAAACTAAATATCGACCCCAAGCAATACAACCCGAAATCTGTGGCGAGCTTAATTTCTAATGCCAAAAACGACGGTGTGGACGAGAAGTCTTATGCTGACGCAGCCGCCACACCAATTCAAAAAAAGACGGCGCAGGTTTATAAAAATTATGTGCAACTTTGTTCGGAAAATAATTCGCTAGATTTTGACGATTTATTGTTGAGGGTGGTGAAGCTGCTGAAAATAAAATCTGTGCGCGAAGAACTGCAAGGCAAGTTTCGCTACGTGTTGATTGATGAATATCAAGACACCAATAAAATTCAATATCAATTTATCAAACAGATTTTAAGCAAAGATAAAAATATTTGCGTGGTGGGTGATGATTGGCAGTCAATTTATTCGTGGCGTGGCGCGGATTTTACTAATATTTTAAATTTTGAGCGAGACTTTTCTGGCGCGCTGGTTGTTAAATTGGAGCAGAATTATCGTTCAACCAAAAATATTTTACAAGCTGCACATCAAGTTATCACCAAGAACGAAATGCGTAGTGAAAAAAATTTATGGACGAAAAATTCTGACGGTCGGGAGGTGGGGGTTTTTACGGCGCAAAACGAGCGGCACGAAGCTGAAATGGTGGCAAACAAAATTTATAGCGAGACGTCAATTGGCGGCCGTAAGCTTTCTGACTTTGCGATTTTATATCGCACCAACGCTCAGTCGCGAGCGATTGAGGAAGTTTTTTTGCGTGAAGGAATTTCGTACAAGATTGTCGGCGGTGTGCGTTTTTATGATCGTGCGGAAATTAAAGATGTCATTGCTTATTTACGTTTGATTTATCAACCGTCAGACATCACTAGTTTTCAGCGCATTGTTAATGTGCCAAAGCGTGGATTGGGCGGCGTGAGTGTTGAAAGGTTTTTGGCGACACGTGGAGGCAGGACTATTGTTGACGCTCTGATTGAATCTAAAAATGACACGCAGTTTACGCCTAAGGCGCGCAACAGTTTTTCTACTTTGGGTCAGAAACTAAAAAACCTAAATAAACAAGTTGACAGCGTGTTAGACTTGGAGAGTTTTGTTAAAAAAGTGATTAGAGAGTTTGGTTTTCTTGAGCATTTAAACGACGGAACTTTGCAGGGCGAGACAAGAGTTGAAAATGTGAAAGAACTGCTGAGCGTGGCTAAAGAATACGCGGGCCTTAGTCTGGAAGATTTTTTGGCAGAAGTAGCGTTGGTTTCGGGCGCTGACGAATCTGCCGACGGCGATGCTGTAACGCTTATGACCGTGCATGCGGCCAAAGGTTTGGAGTTCCCAGTTATTATTGTCGTGGGTATGGAGGAGTCGGTCTTTCCGCACAGTCGAGCGTTTTATGAGCCAGCGGCGATGGAAGAGGAGAGGCGATTGGCGTATGTTGCGTTTACGCGCGCTATGGAAGAATTATGTTTGACTTTTGCTAGCCAGCGCATGTTGTTTGGCCAATCCGCATACAATCAAGCCTCGCGTTTTTTGGAGGACATTGGCTATGAGCAAAAATTTGAACAGCCTAGTTATAATGTGCCAAAAAATCGAGATGATTTTGATGGAGTAGATTTTGTGCCAGAAGAAGTAGCGCTCAGTCCGGGCGACAAAGTTCGCCACCAAATTTTTGGTCTTGGCACGGTGCAAAGCGTTGACGGCACGATTGTGACGGTTGATTTTGGTGGTAAAATTCGGCGCTTGAACGCCGCTTTCGCGCCGCTCGAAAAGGTTTTATAACTAACTTGCAAAAAAACGTTAAAAATCATATACTTAAACTGACCGTGAGTAAAAAATTAGGACGATGCGGCATTGTTAAGTTTACCCTGCCGCCACTAAGGGTGCAGCTGGGTTTGCTGTTCGTTATTGCGCTGTCCTTTTATGGAATTCAAAATTATGCTATTGCTGGTTCGAGTTTTAACGATTTGTCAAATCAGAGTCGGCTGATTAAGATCGTCGACGATGACAAAGAGCGCCAAGTTCTCACCCGCGCTGGTTCGGTGGAGCAGTTGCTCAAAGAAGAAAATATTGCCATTGACGACTCTGACTATATTAATATGTCGCGCTATGACCAACTGACCGAAGCTTATTACGAGCTGATTATTGCGCGGGCTCACCCAGTTATCATTTTAGACCAGGGGGTGGTTATGAAGATTTTAACTGCTGAGAGAACTATCGACGGGATTATCGATGCCGCTGGCATTATGCTATACGACCAAGACACGGTGGAGCTCAAGACGGTAACTGACGTTGCTGGCGTGGGCGGCGCTGGTCTGGAAATGAACATTACGCGCAACGATACCACTATGGAACTCTCAGAGGTTGAGGCTATACCGTATCAAACAGAGCAGCAAAAAGAATTCACCAAGGACAAAGATTACAAAGAGGTGGTTACTACGGGCGAAATTGGCCAGCGTCAAAATACTTATCGTGTGTATATACGAGCTGGTCGCGAAGTCGCGCGCGAGCTCATCACGAGCGTGGTCACAAAAGAACCAAAAACTCAAATCGAAAAAGTCGGCGTTAAATATTCCGGAGTCTACACCACGCCGTCAGAAAATGAATCTATAACTTGGAGTTATTTATTGGCACAGGGTTTTTCGCGCGAACAGACAGCTGGGATAATGGGCAACCTAAAACAAGAACATCATTTTAACACTGACGGCGACGGTTTAGCGCAATGGACGGGCGGCCGTAAGGCCAACTTGATGAGTCGAGAGAATCCTTACAATATTTATACGCAATTAGATTTTCTGATGTGGGAATTGAACGGTGGTTATTTGGCAACTAAGAATCGCTTGCTGAGTTCGCCGACCATTGAAGATGCGGTGTTGGCTTTTCAAAATGGCTATGAGCGCTGCGGCATTTGCAATACGCCGATGCGTATGCAGTATGCTTACAATATTTTTGAGAGTCATAAATAATGGAGTCTGCGCGAGCGAAAAAATCGCTGGGGCAGAATTGGTTGCGCGACGAAGCGGCTTTAAACTATATTGTTCAACAGGCCGATTTAGACGATTCGGATTTTGTTTTAGAAATTGGGCCCGGGCGAGGAGCCTTGACGCAAAAACTGGCTGAAGTCTCAAGCCAGGTTTTAGCCATAGAAATTGACCAAGATTTAATAGCGATCTTAAATAAAATCCAGGCTCATAATTTAAAAATTGAGCAAGGCGATTTTTTGCAATTTAATCTCGATCAGTTACCAGCAGGGTACAAAGTGGCTGCTAACGTGCCGTATTATATCACTAGTAAGATTGTTCAAAAGTTGCTGACGGCCGAGAACCGACCAAGCAAAATTGTGCTGTTGGTGCAAAAAGAAGTTGCTCAAAGATTGGCCGCTGGGCCTGGTGAATATTCAGTTCTGGGCATTTCGGCGCAGGTCTATGCGCAAGTGGAACTTGGCGTTATCGTGCCAGCTGAGAGTTTCGAGCCAGTGCCAAAAGTTGATTCTCAAGTGGTGATTTTAAATCCCAAAAATAGATTTAATATTAAAAACGAAAAAGTTTTTTTTCGGGCGGTCAAGGCTGGATTTTCTGAGCGTCGCAAGAAATTGCGCTCGAGTTTGGCTGGCGGTTTGCATTTATCTAAACCCGAAGTTGAAGACTTACTGAAGCGGGCGCGCGTGAATTCAGATCTGCGCGCACAGGATTTGTCGATTTCAGATTGGCTGAAAATTACAGACCAATTATCAAAAAATTAATAATTGATGCGCGTGGCGTTTCTGAGCAAATGAACGCTACCAGGCCCATGTGTTAGAATGTTCAATATGAACGAAGGATTCAATAGGACCATTTTGGTAGATAAGCCCAGCGGCATTTCTAGTTTTGGTGTAGTCGCACGAGTGCGCGCGCAGCTGCGCGACGAGGCGGGGCGCAAGGTCAAAGTAGGCCACACGGGAACGCTTGATCCTTTCGCGACCGGGTTGTTGATTTTGCTTTCTGGTCAGAACACGCGAAAATCAGATGAATTTTTAAAGCTTGATAAAGAATACGAAGCGACAATCTTTTTAGGCGCCAAAAGTTCGACTGGCGATCCGGAAGGGGAGTTGACCAAGGTTTCTGACGCTCAGCCAACGCGAGAGGAGGTTATTAAAGTACTGAAAAGTTTTGAGGGAAAACTCAAACAGCGACCGCCAATTTATAGTGCCGTCAAAGTTAATGGGCAAAGGGCGTATAAATTGGCGCGAAAAGGTGAAATGCCCGAAATACCAGAGCGCGAGGTGATGATTTATGAGTTAGAGTTTTTGGATTATCAATACCCGCTTTTAAAAATCCGCACCAAAGTTTCATCTGGTACTTATATTCGCACTCTAGCTGAGCAAATTGGCGAAGCGTTGGGTGTTGGCGGCTACTGCTTGGAGCTGCGGCGCACCAAGATTGGGCAATATGACGTTGAAGATGCTATGACGATCTCGCTAATTCGTCAAAATAAGTAGTAGGCTCAGCCGCGATGGTAAATGCTGCGGCGCTCAGTTCATCCGTGTTATAGGAGTGTCAAGGAAGAACTGGCTATGCTATAATGTTAACATGAAAGCTTTAAGAAAGTTTTTTACTTTTAGGAACATCGCCATCACCATTTTGGTTTTGCTGAGCTTGTTTCTTTTGGCGTATTTTTTCTGGGAGCCAGTAGCATATACCTTTGGCAACAGAGAAAACCTAGAGGCGTTCATCAAGTCGCTAGGCATTTGGGGTCCTCTGGCTGTAATTTTTTTACAAATTGTACAAGTAGTTATAGCGCCAATTCCAGGGCAATTTACCTCAATCGTCAGTGGTTTTTTGTATGGTTGGTGGGGTTTGCCGCTGACAATTATCGGCGCAACCGTTGGCTTCATCATAGTCATTGCGCTTAGCCGCAGGTTTGGGCGACCGCTGTTAGAGAAATTCTTTAAACCAGAACAAATTAAAAAATTCGACTTTATCGCGAACAGGCGCGGCGTTTCGTTTTTGTTCATTGGGTTTTTGTTGCCAATTATCCCAGATGATTTATTGGCGTACCTAGCGGGCCTGACAAAAATACGTTTTCGCAATTTGGTAATCATTGCCATTATCGGGCGCCTGCCGGGTTACTTAGTGCTTAACATGCTTGGCTCTAGCGTGCAAGACGCCAATGCTAAACTGGTTGTTGCTTTGCTGGTGTTTTCGTTGATAGTGTTTGCTCTGGCGTATTGGCAAAAAGACTGGCTGGATAAATTTATCAAGTCTAATAAAAAACTTAATTTTTTACGCAAAAGTTTTAAAAAGCGCAAGAAACAAATTGCGTCTAAGAAGTAGCGAGCGAGCCCTCGATTGGCTACTGGTTACCAACCCTTAAACTTGTGTTTTCGGTGCGGGGGGGGGGTATACTAGACGTGTAATAGAAATAGTTTTTGAGACGTAGTATGATTATTAGAAAAGCAACTGAAAGTGATTTAAATAGTATATTAGAATTAAATCATAGTCTTTTTGAATTAGAATTTGATAATTTTGATGACACACTTAAAGTCGGTTGGACTTATGAAAAAGTCGGTAAAGATTATTTTATAGAAGTTATTAAAGACGGAACTGTGTTTGTTGCTGATGAAGAGAATAAAATTGCAGGCTATTTAGCAGGATCTATTCTCGCCAATTCATGTATATCTGAAAAAAAGAGCTGAACTCGATAATATGTGTATTAACTCTGATTATAGAAAGTTAGGAGTCGGCTCGCAACTTTTTAACACCTTTAAAGAATGGTGTAAAAGTGAAAATGTAAAAAGTATTGTTGTAACTGCCTCAAGTCAAAATATCAATGCAATTAACTTTTACAGAAAGAATTTGTTTGACGAATATAACACAACTTTAAAATATATAGTTGAGGAGGAAAAATAATGTTAAAAATTACTCATTTAGCACACGCTGGTTTTTTAATTGAAAATGATAAAGAAAGTTTAATCATTGACCCCGCTGATAATAGTTTCGGTTATGAATATAAAACTGAAACTGTTAATTATTTATTAGTTAGTCACAATCATTTTGACCACAACAATATTGAAAATATTAAAGTTGAGGATAATGTAGGTAGTTTTGTAATTAGTAAAATAGATAGTTACCACGATAAAGAGCAAGGTAATTTAAGAGGAACAAATATTATTCACGTAATCGAACGGAAGATACTAGAATTTGCCATTTAGGAGCTTTAGGGGCTATCTTAACTGACGAACAAGTAAAACAAATTGGAGACATTGATATTCTTTTAATTCCAGTTGGAGGATTTTATACTATTAATTATCAAGAAGCAATAGAGGTCATAAAGCAATTAAACCCTAGTGTAGTTATCCCAATGCATTATTTAACTGATAATTGGGAAACTGATAAGCCTATTGATTTGTTAGATAAGTTTATTGATAACATAAAAGATTATAAAATAGTAAAATCAGATAGCAATAATTTAGATTATAAAAAACCAACTGAAAAAACACTCTATATTATTTAATGAAGAAAAATCCGCGAGAGAATATCGTGTGGCCGTCACGGGCTCAGGGGTCTTAACAGGGCCCCTTTTGTGAATTTTAAAGACTTGACATGCGTGTATAACTTGTATAAAATGTTATACATGGTACGTAGATTTGAATTTTATGGTGTAGGTAAGATTGGCCCGAAAGGTCAAGTGGTGATTCCGGCTGAAGCTAGGGAAGAGTTGAACTTTCAACCAGGCGATAAAGTCATGGTGGCGGGTTTTCCAGATGAAAAATCAGTTATTATTATGAACGAGGAAACTTTTAACCGGCACTTAGCGCACATGCAAAAACACTACGATCAAATGGGTAGTATTTTGAAAAGACAGAAATTAAAAGCAAAGAAAAATCGTGATTAAATATCTAAAATACCTGAGTCACTACTGGTGGCAAGTACTTCTGCTGTTCGCGGGGTTAAGCGTGCAGGTTTGGAGCGCCTTGCAGTTACCTGACATGATGAGCCAAATTGTGAACAAGGGTATTGTTGGTGGCGACCAAGATTTCATCATGGGCGAGGGTATATTAATGCTCCTGGTGGCGCTAGCTGGTGGCGCGGGCATGCTCATAGCGGGATTTTTTGCTTCACGCGTGGGCTCGGGCTTGGCGCGCGATGTGCGCGAAGAAGTTTTCAAAAAAACCATGAATTTTTCAATTTCGGAAATTTCCAAGTTTTCAACTTCTAGTTTGATTACGCGAACTACCAATGACGTTATGCAGATTCAAATGGTAACTATTTTGGTTCTGCGCATGAGTTGCCAGGCGCCGCTTATGGGCGTGGGGGCAATTTTGAAAGCGCTAGACACTGCGCCAGGAATGAGCTGGATTATTATGTTGGCGGTGGCGTTGTTGCTGATGTTGGTGGTGTCGGTGATTGTGGTAGCGGTGCCGAAATTTAAGCTGCTGCAGAAGCTGATTGATAAAGTTAATTTGGTAACGCGCGAAAATCTGTCGGGCTTGCGGGTGGTGCGGGCATTTAATAACGAAACACACGAAGAGAAAAAATTTGATGCTGCGAACAAGGAGTTGACAAGGGTTAACTTATTTGTCTCGCGCGTAATGGTGGTTACTTTTCCGATAGTCCAGCTGATTTTGAACTTTACGACGCTAATGGTGATTTGGTTTGGCGCGGGCTTAATTGACTCTGGCGCCATTGAAATTGGCAATATGATGGCGTTTATGCAGTACGCCATGCAGGTGATGATGAGCTTCATGTTTTTGATGATGGCGTTTATTATGGTGCCTCGCGCTATGGTGTCGTGGCAGCGTATCACTGAAGTTTTGAACACGCCGTTATCTATTAAGTCAGCAGCTAAGTCAAAAAACGCCAAAACTGCTCAGCGCGGTACAGTTGAGTTTCGCGGCGTTTCGTTCAAGTATCCCGGGGCGGAAGAATCGGTGCTCAAAGACGTTAGCTTTATTGCCAAAGCTGGACAGACCACAGCTTTTATCGGTTCAACTGGTTCTGGAAAGTCGACGCTTATTAACTTGGTGCCGAGATTTTATGACGCAACGGCGGGGCAGGTTTTAGTCGACGGTGTGAATGTGCGCGATTATAATCAAAAAGAACTGGTGCGCAAAATTGGTTTCGTGCCGCAAAAAGGCGTGTTGTTTAGCGGCACGGTCAGTTCTAATATTGCGTTTGGTTCTGCTGGTTTGTCAAAAAAACAAATTCGCGAGGCGGCGCGCGTTGCGCAAGCGCAAGACTTTGTGGAAAAACTTGATCATCAATTTGAGTCGCATATTGCTCAGGGTGGAGCTAATGTTTCGGGTGGGCAAAAGCAGCGTTTAAGTATTGCGCGCGCGGTGGCCAAAAATCCAGAAATTTATATTTTTGACGATTCTTTTTCGGCGCTAGATTTTCGTACAGACTTGGCGTTACGCGAAGCGCTCAAGCCAGCGACTAAAAATGCAGCGGTATTGATTGTGGCTCAGCGCGTTGGCACGATTAAACATGCCGATCAAATTGTGGTGCTTGATAAAGGTAGAGTGGTAGGAGTTGGTACGCACCAGAAGCTTCTCAAGTCTTGCGCAGTTTATCGAGAAATTGCTGCATCGCAATTGGGCGATGATGAGTTGAAAGCTCCTTTAAAAGTGGCCAAGGAGCGGGCAAATGGATAAAAAACAAACGCAGGCTAAACAGCGCGGACCGATGGGCGGTGGGCCAGTGCGAATGACGGCCGAGAAACCCAAGCATTTTAAAAAGTCGCTGCTTAAATTGTGGGGCGTGCTTAAGCCGCATAAAATATCTATAGGCATCACGATTGTGCTGACTATTATTGCGACAATTTTCTCAATTATCAGTCCAAAAATTTTGGGCAATATGACAAACCAAATTGTTGACGATTTCATTTCAGCGAAGGTTTACAATGCGGTTCAAAAAAATCTTGAAGATGTTCAGTTGCCAGAGGGTACGACCATAGCCGAACTGCCAGAAACTTTGCACGAATTGGCTGCAACGGGCAAACTAAACGCCGAGCAAATGCAGCGCATTGGTGAGATGGATCATGATCAAAACGCCGATGATTATTCGCAAGTTCCAGAAGCTCAGCGAGAGTTGATAGAAAATCTAGATCTTTCTCAGGCGCCGAGTTTTCACTATGAGATTTTAGGACAAATTGCCGCGATGTTGGTGATTCTTTACGTTATTTCAGCCATCGCCAATTACATTTCTGGTTGGATTTTTGCTGGTATTACCCAAAAAATTGTTTATAAATTGCGCAGAGATTTGTCGGCCAAAATCAACCGTTTGCCGATTAGTTATTTTGATAAAAATCAATACGGCGATGTTTTGAGCCGCGTGACCAACGACGTCGACACCATTGGCCAGTCGCTTAACCAGGCAGCTAGCCAAGCTTTGTCGTCGGTCATTATGTTAGTCGGATTCTTGGCGATGATGTTTTCGATTTCTTGGCAGTTGACATTAATCGCGTTGATTGTTTTGCCGATGAGCTTTGGTTTTGTGGCGTTTATCACTAAGCGTTCGCAAAAGCATTTCAAAAATCAGCAAAATCGTCTGGGCGCTTTGAACGGTCATATTGAAGAAAATTATGCTGGGCACACCATAGTCAAAGCGTTTGGCGCAGAAGAGCGCATGGAGAAACATTTTGACGAAGTGAACGGCAGGCTTTACGAATCGGCTTGGAAGTCGCAGTTTCTTTCAGGTTTGATGATGCCGATTATGCATTTTATTTCTAATCTTGGTTATGTAGCAACGGCCGTAGCTGGCGGTTGGTTGGCGCTGAACGGACGCTTGTCGATTGGTGATATTCAGGCTTTTATCCAGTACATGAGTCAGTTTAACCAACCGATTGTGCAGGTTGGGCAAATCGCAAATTTGCTGCAGTCAACGGTGGCAGCCGCCGAACGTGTATTTGATTTTCTTGATGAAAAAGAAGAGGTGTCGGATAAAGCAAACGTGGCGACTTTAGACCAAGTGCGCGGCGAAGTAGAGTTTGAGAATGTGCGTTTTAGCTATGAAAAAGGCAAGGTTGTTATTAAAAAATTCTCGGCGCATATTAAGCCAGGTCAGAAAGTTGCCATTGTCGGCCCGACTGGCGCTGGCAAAACGACAATTGTGAATTTGTTAATGCGTTTTTATGATCCACAAAAAGGACATATTAGAATTGATGGCGTGGACGCGCGCGACATGAAACGAGCCGATGTGCGCAAAATGTTTGGTATGGTTCTGCAAGACACTTGGTTGTTCAGCGGCACCATAGCCGATAATTTAAAGTATGGCGACACGAGCGCGAACGTTGAGAGAATTAAGAGCGTAGCGCGGGCCGCGCATGTTAATCATTTCGTAAAAAGTTTGCCGCAAGGTTACTCAACGATTTTGGAGGAAGACAACGAAAGCGTTTCAATGGGCGAAAAGCAGTTGTTGACTATTGCGCGGGCTATGCTGGCTGACGCGCCGATGTTGATTTTAGATGAAGCGACTTCGTCGGTCGATACGCGCACAGAAATTTTGATACAAAATGCCATGGAAAAACTGACTAAGGGACGCACTAGTTTTGTGATTGCGCACAGGCTTTCGACTATTAAAAACGCCGACGTGATTTTGGTGATGAAAGACGGCGACATTGTTGAGCAGGGCCGCCACGAAGACTTGTTGGCCAAAAATGGTTTTTACGCTGAACTTTACAATGCGCAGTTTGCTGGAGAATAAATAATTCGTGCTATAATTGACCCAAACATGGACACGGTTATTTCTTTGAAAAAGTTGACCAAAAAATTTGGTCAAGTGGAGGCGGTCAAAAACGTCAATCTTGAGATTAAAACGGGAACGATAGTAGGTTTTTTGGGGCCTAACGGCGCTGGTAAATCGACAACCATGAATATTTTGATGGGTTTTATTTCGGCAACTTCGGGCGAAGCGAGGCTTTTTGATCAGAGAGTTAGCGTTTCCAATATTAAGCCGCACTTTGACATAGGATTTTTGTCTAGCGGCATGGTGCTTGATAAAAGTTTGACGGCCAGGCAAGAAATTGAATATTTTGGACATTTGGCGCGCGGTTATAATAAGAGGCACGTTGAGAAATTGGCGGAGCGTTTGAGTTTGGATTTGGATGCTAAAATTAGCAAAATGTCGACGGGCAATCATCAAAAAGTAGCGTTGATTTTGGCGCTAATGAAGCAGCCGGATTTGTTAATTTTAGACGAACCGACTAACGGGCTTGATCCGTTGGTGAAGGCAGAATTTAACAAAATTATTTTGGAAACTAAGGCGCGAGGCGCAACGGTTTTTATATCCAGCCATGTTTTGAGCGAGATTAATGAGTTGTGCGACGAATTTGTTTTTATCAAAAAAGGACGCATTGTGGCCAAAATGACCAAGGAGGAGTTGGGCAAACAATCTGGCGAGGTGATGACTATTCAGCTGGGCAAAAACCGCAAGAAAATCATTGAGCTGCTTGAAAAACAGGGTGTGCAATATGAGATTACCGCCAATGATCTCGAAGGAACGTTTATGCAGTTTTACGAAGAAAAAGAGGTCAGCGATGCTTAGGACGGTTTTTGGCAAAACTTTGTTCGAGAAACGCTGGATGATTTTGATTTGGACGCTGGCAGTTTTTGTAACGAACCTAGCGCTGGTGCAGATTTTTCCGCCGATGAAAGAAGCGCTGTCGGAAATGATGACCGATCTGCCCGAGTCGCTGGCCGCTCTTTTTGGTAACGATTCTCAGGCGCTAACGTCGCTCAAGGGCTATGTCAGCCTAGAGGTGTTTGGTCAAATGTCTCTAGCGGTAGTGGTGTTCGGTATTGTTTTTTCTTCGTCTGTTTTAGCGGGTGAAGAAAAATCTGGGCTGCTGCTTACGCAATTGGCGCGCCCAGTCAGTCGAGTGTCGTTCTTTATACAAAAATATCTGGCGTACGCAGCAGCTTTGGTTCTCGTCATGGTCGGTTTTGTGCTGGGGACTAGTTTGGGGACGTTGATGTTGGGCGAGGTGATTACTCCGTGCGAACTAGCCAACGGGGCCGTCGGCATTACGCTGCTGGCGCTGGGTTTGGGTAGTTTGACTTTTGCCATTGGCGCGATTTTTGCAAATGGTGCATTGGCCGGCGCGCTAGTTGGATTTTATGCGGTGCTAGGGTATTTTATCGCCTCAATGAGCGGTGCAGCAGATATTCTGACCACGCTTGGTCAACTGACGCCGTTTCATTACTACAATGAACCAGATCTAATGTACAATAGTTTTGATATTAAAAATGTGTTGGTTCTGCTCGGCATAGTTATTGTGCCGCTAATCGCTGCGCTACCGGTTTTTGCTAGGCGCGATTTGAGAACGCGCTAAAACGAAGGCGTTTTTTACGGGGCCCGTTTGCGCAAAGTGGGGGGGTATGTTGTAATGATAATGTTTAAATAACGTTGTAAAATTGATTAAAGGAGAAAAAATGGTAAAAGGAAATTATTCATACAATTTATCTAGCGGGAGGGGTGTTGACTCCTCAGAATTTCTTCTTTATTTTCTTGTAGGTCTCGTTTTTATTATGGCGATTGTGGCGGCTGTTTATATAATCATGTCGCTTTTAATGATGCAGATGTTCAAAAAGTTTAACGTCGCTGGCTGGAAAGCGTGGGTGCCGTTTGTGAACACCTGGACTTTTATGGAGCTGGGCGGCCAGCACGGTTGGTGGCAGTTTGTGCCGATTGCTAGTTTCATTTTTCCGATCATTGCAGCTTATAACATTGGGTTGAAGTTTGGCAAGGACGGTGTTTTTGTTTTGTTGTATCTATTTTTGGCGCCAGTTTGGTTTATTATCATGGCTCTGAAGTCGACAACGCTGGTTGATGATGCGGCGTCAGCTGGAGTAGACGTAACCGGTTTGGGTATCACTGCTGACCAAGCTGTGTTTGCTAAGCCAGTCGAGCCGGTCGATTTTGCTGAACCTGTGACTGAAGACGCCGCGCCAGTTGAAGATTCTCCAGCAGAAACCGAGACTGAAGATACCACAACTACACAATAAATAATTTTTCACCGTGCTTGAACTCGCCCTTGAGGGGCGGGTTTTTGCGCGTCGTCCAGTTGACCTATAAGAGAAAATATGATACAATTAGCCGCGTTTATGTCTATCAAGATTGTTGGCGCTAGAGAGCACAACCTGAAAAACATTTCGTTGGAAATTCCACGGGACAAATTTGTGGTGATTACTGGGGTTTCGGGTTCTGGCAAATCTTCGCTGGCTTTTGATACGATTTATGCGGAAGGGCAGCGTCGCTACATGGAGTCGCTAAATTCCTACGCTCGTATGTTCCTGGGGAGTATGGACAAGCCTGATGTTGATAAAATCACCGGACTTTCGCCAGCGATTTCGATTGACCAAAAATCCGCCTCGCGCAATCCGCGCTCGACCGTTGCAACAGTAACAGAAATTTACGATTATTTGCGCCTGCTTTTTGCGCGTATTGGTGTGCCGCACTGTCCAATTTGTGGTAAAGAAGTGAGCAAACGTACTCTTGACGCCATTGTTGAAGATATCATGTCAATCGAAACAGACACCAAGTTGATTTTACTGGCGCCTCTGGCCAAGGGCAAAAAAGGTCAGTTTGAGCATATCCCCGAACAGTATATGCGCAAAGGTTTTGCGCGCGTGCGTGTGGACGGAGTAATATATGCGCTGGACGAATTTCCTAAATTAGAGAAGCAAATTAAGCATAACATTGAGTTGGTGGTTGACCGATTTGTTTTGGGAAAGAATGTGAGCAGTCGCTTGAGCCAGTCGGTTGAGCAGGCCTTGGAAATTGGCACTGGCATTGTTGAGGTTTTGTTGGTTGATGTTGATGAAGTGCGAGTGTTCAGCCAAAACTATGCCTGCGTTAATCACCCCAGTGGAATCATCCCGGAACTCGAGCCGCGCCTATTTTCGTTTAATGCGCCGTACGGTGCTTGCTCGGTTTGCACGGGTTTGGGATTTCGTAAAGTCATCGATCCTGATTTGTTACTGAACTATAATTTGACGATTTTAGAGGGCGCGATCAAACCATTTAATCGCATGACTTATGAATCATTCAATATTAAAAAATTGGCGGCCGTAGCTGAGGCTCATGATCTTTCTTTGAAGGTGCCGTTGCGCGATTTGCCAGCTAGCGCACTCGAGAAAATTCTCCATGGGACTGGCGAGCAAAAATATACTATCGAGCTTGGCAGCGGGCGTTATTTTGACACGGATTACGAAGGGGTCATTCCGAATTTGGAGCGGCGTTGGCGCGAGACCGATAGTGATTTTATGCGTCGTGAAATTGAACGTTATATGCGTGATTTGCCGTGCGACGAATGTGCGGGGACGCGGCTTAAACCCGTCGTGCGCTCAGTAACTGTGCACGGCAAAAACATTGTTGATATTTGTGAGTTGTCGGTCGTTAAGGCTCTGGAAGTGTTTAAGAATTTGCAGTTGACCGAAACTGAGCAGCAAATTGCCAAACAAATTCTCAAAGAAATAATTGAACGGTTGCAGTTTATGAACAATGTGGGGCTGAACTATTTGGAACTTCGACGCGCGGCTAACACTTTATCGGGCGGTGAGGCCCAGCGTATTCGTCTGGCTACTCAAATCGGCAGCGGGCTGCAGGGCGTGCTGTACGTTCTGGACGAGCCGTCCATTGGTCTGCACCAGCGCGATAATGGTAAGTTGATTGACACGTTGAAACATTTGCGCGATCTTGGCAATACGGTCATTGTGGTCGAGCACGATGAAGACACGATTCGTCAGGCCGATTGGCTGGTTGACATTGGCCCGAGCGCGGGCGTTAATGGCGGTCGGGTCGTTGCCGAGGGCACACCAGCCATGGTGGCAAAAAATCCTAATTCGGCGACGGGACTATTTTTGAGCGGTAAAGACAAAACTGTGGTACCAAAAAAACGCCGTAAATATGACAGCGCACGTTTGTTGACGGTGCGCGGCGCCACGGAGCATAATTTGAAAAATATTGACGCTAAGTTTCCACTGGGTCTGATGACGGTGGTAACGGGCGTTTCGGGGTCTGGTAAATCGACATTAGTTAACGACATTTTAGCGGCGGAACTCGCGCGACGACTTAATCGAGCGCACACGGTTGCGGGTAGACACGACAATATAGAAGGAATCGATCAGCTCGACAAAGTTATCGTCATTGACCAGAGCCCAATCGGTCGCACGCCGCGGTCTAACCCGGCGACTTATACTGGAATATTTACGCCGATTCGTGAGTTGTTTGCTAGCACGCCCGAGTCCAATATTCGTGGTTATAAGTCCGGGAGGTTTTCGTTTAATGTTAAGGGTGGTCGCTGCGAACATTGTCAGGGCGATGGTGTGATTAAAATTGAGATGCATTTTCTGCCAGACGTTTATGTAACTTGCGAGCAATGTCATGGCAAACGCTACAATAAAGAAGCGCTAGAAATTAAGTGGAACGGTAAATCTGTTTCCGAAGTGCTGGCTATGACTATTGACGAAGCGGCCAAGTTTTTTGCTAATAATCCGAGTATTTCGCGCAAACTTGAAACTTTGCGCGAGGTTGGTTTGGGCTATATTACGCTGGGTCAGCCAGCCACAACTTTTTCGGGTGGCGAGGCTCAACGTATTAAGCTGGCCACTGAGCTGTCTAAGCGTTCGACGGGTAAAACGCTTTATATTCTCGATGAGCCGACCACGGGTCTGCACGCGGCGGACGTTAAAAATTTGCTTCAGGTATTGCAGGCTCTGGTGGACGGCGGCAATTCGATGATTATTATTGAACATAACTTGGACGTTATTAAATGTGCTGATTATATTATAGACATGGGGCCAGAAGGCGGCGATGAGGGCGGTCAAATCATCGCTGAGGGCGCGCCTGAAGATGTTGCAGAAAATAAAAATTCATACACCGGGCAATATTTAAAAACCACGCTGTCTTTGTAATTATCTATTGCAAAAACAAGTGCCCACTTGACTTACGGGGGGGTGCTATAATTTTTGGTGTAATTAACTAAAGTGGAAGGAGTAAATAAAATGATAATAGAACTGGGTATAGCAATGACACTGACCTTTGTTGTTTACTATATGATACAGGGCAAAACTAAATTACATACAGCCATTAGATTCATAATATCGCTCGTGTCATTCTTTGTGTTTTTAGCAGCGATTGTTTATATTGAATTTTTGTTGTTTGGAAATCTATAAAATTAGCATTTATTCATCAGGTAATAATATTTTAAGTCAAACGTTTTCCAGCCAGTCTTGGTCATAACTTTTTGCATTGCAGCATTTTCATCGCCAACCATGCAGGTAACAAATTTGATATCTTCGCCGTTTTCGAACATGTAATTTACAAGCATTTTGAAAATACCATTTTTTCTGTGCTCGGGCCTGACATAAACTTGAGACAAATATATTCCTTGGCCAAAATCCGCCCAGTATATTTTAGAATATAAACACATGCCGACTGGCTCATTTTCTTTTTGCACCACCAGGCACTCACATTTCGGATCGTCGCATAAAACGTCTCGCTCGATATTTTCTGCGAGAAAACTTTCCTTGATGCCCGAGGCGATGTTCACTTTTTGATTCGCAAAAAGAATAAAATCTCGGTCTTTCTTTTCTGCTTTTTTAATTACGTAACTGTTCACCTAGTTCTATTCTAACATCAAATAGTCGCTTTTTTCGTTCTTCTGGACAATCAAAATATTAATTTTTGCTAGTGCCATTGAACATATTTTCTGAGAATATTGGGAAAATGTGTTACAATTGACTTATGTTTAAATGGTTTGTGAAGCACCGTTTGGAAGGGTACGTCAAAAAGTATTTTAAGCGACACCCAAATACTAAATTGGTGGCTGTTGTGGGCTCGGTGGGAAAGACTACTACTAAACGCGCGGTTGCCACTATGTTGGCGAGCAGTTTTAAGTTACAAGGCGACGTTTCTGATTTTAACGAGCAAATTGCTGTGCCGTGTAGCATCCTCGGGGTTAACTATCCGCCAACGTCAGAGCTGCGCAAGCTGTCGACTTGGCGCACAGTTTTTAAAGCTTGCAAACATCAGGCGAAAGACATGGACGTTGCGGTGATTGTCCAAGAACTGGGCACTGATCATCCGGGCGAAATTCCGCATTTTGCGAAATACTTAAAACCTGACATTACTATTATCACTGCTGTTACGCCAGAGCACATGGAATTCTTTAAAACTCTACAGGCGGTCGCACAGGAAGAGTTCGCGCTCGCGGCGGTTAGTAAAAAAGTGATGGTGAATATTGACGACACGCCGATTGAGTGTTTGCAATATGTCGATCCGGCCAAGGTTTTGTTGTATGGCTTTGATGAGCATGCAGACTATACCATTAAGGCGAAAGTTGACGATCCTCTGAAGGGTTATAGTGGCCAATTTATTTCTAAGAAAAATGGCGCTATTGACGTTAAAGATATTAAATTGGTCGGTGAGCATAATTTGCGAGCGGGTATTGCGGCGGCGGGCGTGGCGACCGAGCTGGGCCTTGACGCAGCTAAAATTCAGCACGGTTTGACGCAAGTGCAGTCAGCTCCAGGGCGCATGAATATTTTGCGCGGCAATAAAAACTCGGTGATTTTGGACGACACCTATAATAGCTCTCCCGCGGCGGCCATTGCGGCGCTGCGAACTTTGTATGAAACAGTTTCAGATGAGCGCATAGCTGTCTTTGGCGGCATGAATGAGCTGGGCGAATATGCTGAGCAGGGCCACAAAGACGTAGCAGAATTTTTTGACGGGACGTATCTGAGTTATTTAGTAACTATGGGCAACATGGCAAATAAATATTTTGCGCCGATTGCGCGTGCTAAGGGCATCACGGTTTTTGAAACCAAGACGCCAATTGAAGCTGGAATTGCCGCCAATAAAGTATTAGATCCAGAAAAAAATCCAGTAGTTTTGTTCAAAGGTTCCCAGGGTGGAATTTATATGGAAGAGGCAGTTAAAATAATTGTCTTTGAAACCGAACACGATAAATTAGTGCGTCAAAGCCCCGAGTGGCGAGCCAAAAAAGAATATCTTTACGAACAAGAATTTGCCGACGCTGAAACTGACGACGAATAGCTAAAACTGGTCAGTAATGTTAAAATGTAGCATTATGGCGTTGTTTAAATTGCACACAAAATTTCAGCCGACGGGCGACCAGCCGACGGCGATTTCGCAGTTGCTGGACGGTCTGCGGGGTGGTGCAAAAGAACAGACGCTACTTGGCGTAACGGGTTCTGGCAAAACTTTTACCATGGCTAATATTATTGCGGGACACGGCAAACCGACGTTGTTGTTGGCGCATAATAAAACTCTGGCAGCGCAATTATTCAGCGAGCTCAAAACTTTTTTTCCAGACAACGAAGTGCATTATTTTGTTTCGTATTTTGACTATTATCAGCCCGAGGCCTATATCGCGTCTTCTGATATTTACATTGAAAAAGATTCTAAAATCAACGAAGAAATCGACCGTTTGCGCCACGCCGCGACCGACGCGCTACTCACGCACAAAGACGTTATTATTGTTGCGTCTGTATCGTGCATTTATGGTATAGGTTCGCCGGCAGATTATCGCGATTTGAGCCTCACGGTTGAAGTGAGCCAAAAATACAATCGTGATAAATTTATTCGGCATTTGAACGACATTCAATATAATCGCAATGACATTGATTTTGCGCGCGGTAGTTTTCGCGTGCGGGGCGATGTGGTGGACGTTTATCCAGCCAACGGCGAAACGGCCGTCCGGGTAGAGTTTTTTGGTGATGAAATAGAGCGTGTCCTAGAAATTAATCCGCTGACCGGCGAGGTCATTAAGGAGCCAAAAAGCGCGCAAATTTTTCCGACTTCGCACTACGCCACGCCACAAGATCGTATTCCCGACGTCATTAAAAATATCAAAAAAGAATATGCTGAGCGCAAGAAATATTTTCTGTCGAAAGATTTGTTTTTGGAGGAGCAGCGGCTGAGTCAGCGCATTAAATACGATATTGAAATGCTTGAGCAGACTGGTTTTGTCAGTGGTATCGAAAATTATTCGCGCTATTTGACGAATCGAGCGCCTGGCGAACAGCCGGCAACTTTGCTAGATTATTTTCCAGATGATTTTTTGCTGCTGATTGACGAATCGCACATGACTTTGCCGCAGGTGCGCGGTATGTACAATGGCGATCGTGCGCGCAAAGAAGTTTTGGTGGAGTACGGTTTTCGACTGCCGAGTGCGCTTGACAATCGCCCGTTAAATTTTGATGAATTCACCAAGCATATCAACCAGGTGATTTATGTGTCGGCGACGCCGGGCGAGTACGAGTTGAGGCGTAGCGCCAAGCCAATTGCGGAGCAGGTTATTCGTCCTACTGGGTTGCTTGATCCGCGGGTCGAGGTGCGTTCGAGTGAGGGCCAAATAAACAACTTAATTTCTGAAATCGAAAAACGCGTAGCTAAAAATCAGCGCGTGCTGGTTACTACTTTGACTAAGCGAATGGCCGAAGATTTGTCGTTGCACCTTGAGGGTCTTGGGTTAAAAGTTGCATATATCCACAGCGAAATTGATACGCTGGAGCGCGGCGATATTTTGAAAGATCTGCGCACTGGCGTTTATGACGTTTTGGTCGGGATTAATCTTTTGCGCGAAGGCCTTGATCTTCCGGAAGTTTCGCTGGTGGCTATTATTGACGCGGACAAGGAAGGTTTTTTGCGCAGTGAACAGGCGCTGACGCAAACTATTGGTCGGGCGGCGCGCCATATTGACGGCACTGTGATTATGTATGCTGACACGATGACGGGTTCGATGCAGCGGGCAATTGATGAAACCAATAGGCGACGCCAAATTCAAGAGGATTATAATCGCGAACACGGCATCACGCCAAAGGGGATTAAGAAAAAAATAGACGAGGGCCTGCGCGCGTTAATTCCTATGAAAGACGACAAACCAAAAATTGATTTGCGAAAAATTCCTAGGGAAGAATTTCCAAACTTAGTGCGTGATCTGACCAGTCAAATGGAGTTGGCGGCGGCGAATTTGGAATTTGAAAAAGCTGCACAACTGCGCGACACGATAGCGGATATTCAAGCGAAAAAATAATCTGAGTGTTTTTATCAAGATTATGCTATAATTTTAGAAAAGGGATGGGGCTTGATGAACGAAGGTAACGGTGTTTCTGGGCAGCCGCGACCAGTTGCGGCTGTTTCGTTGACCCCGCCGCCGGTGGCGCCAGTCGGCGTTCCTCAACTGGTTCAGCAGTCATTGCCACCTTTGCCGCCGATAAATCCTGTGCCGTCTTTGCCGCCGCCTAATTCTAGTCAACCTGCCGTGCCTGCCTCACCCACGCAACCGACCCCGCCGCCAACTCCGCAGGCGCCAGTTTCATCACCTTCAATTTCGCCACCACCAGTTGTTCAACCGGTTGCTATGTCTCCGCCATCTTCACCGCCAGCTCAGGCCCCAGCCCCAGCTTCAGTGCCGATGCCGGTAGACACGGATGCTTCCCAGGCAGTGGTTTCGACCACTCCTGCGCAGCCGGTTGAGCAGACAGTGTTGCCAACCCAGACGCCAGTATCGCAGCCCACTCCGCTAGAACTCCAGCCCGCACCGCCGTTGTTTGTTTCGCCAGTTACACCTGTGCCGGTTGTTGCTGCCGCTCCTCAGCTTGCGCCGCCGCAACAGGAGCCCAGCCCGCCAGCATTTCAGGCGGCTACTCCGACGCTAGAAGAAATCAGCCAACTTTTAGACGAGCAGCTAAATAGCGACACCAAGGCAAGCACTGCTCAATCGCCGTATAGCAAACCAGGCATCGACCTAAGGCCGGGCAAAGTGTTTGAGCGACCAGAGGTTCAGGGCTCGCCAGAGTCTTTTATGCAACCCGTCGAGTCGCAACCAGAAGTCGCTACGCCGCCGCCATACGCGCCCGCGGATTCCGAGCCGACCCCTAAGGCGCAAACTGCTCCTGAGGCCAAGCCCGAACACCCAGTTACGCCCGAAGGCACGCCAGTGCCAGCTCATAAAAACTTGGTTCCGCCGAGCGAAGATGACGAAGAAACAGTAGTCAAAGAAGAGCCAAAGGCAACCGATGCAAAACCTGATGAAAAATCTGCGCCGTCAGAAGCAGAGCAGACATCACCAAAAGCAGAAGAAATTAAACCCAAATCTGAATTTTTGCCAGCGCCATTTGAAAAGCCAAAAAAACCAAATCCAATCAGCGAAATCAGCGACGTAAGGTTCATAAGAGTTGATAAACAAGTTAGCTCGACCGGTCGCGAGGTTGACGAACGCAATATCAGACCGCCTAAAAAACAACGCAAATTTGGTGCGCTGATTTTGGCCGTAGTGGTTGCGGCGATTTTGTGCACCATCGGTTTTGTAACTTACAATTACATTTCGCAAAACCTCATGGAGCGAACTTTGAGCTGTTCTACTAGATCTAGCGCTGACTCTGATGCGCAAATTCCGCCGTACAGTGCCGATTTAAAAATTAGCCTGGTCGGCAAAAAACCAGTGGCGGCCGGCATTAGTTACAAGTTTATTTATAATGACAATGTGGAGGCTGACGGTGTTGCGCCCAAGACGGCCATTAGTATGGCCGAGGATATCAATAGGGATTTCAAGATTTATATTGACAACACAACTAAGCCAGTCACCAAGGAAAACAATATTACCGCTACAGTTAATTATGCGCCGCAAGAGTTTTTGAATAGGTTGATTGGCGAACAATCATCAAACAACTCTAGCGAAGAAATAGTGGAGCTGGCCAGCAGCAAATTAGACGGCCTGGGTTACACCTGTACTCTGGGGGGCAAGTAGTATGGATAACGGACAGCAGAGCGGCGCAAATAACGCCATGACCCAGGAAGTCTGGAATCAAATGTCGCCAGAGCAGCAACAGCGGGAATTGTTGGCGGCCCAGCAGCAGGCTCAGACTGGACAGGGCAATGTTCAGCCTGCCGCGCAGCCTACAGATGGAACTTCAGACGCCTATCAAGAATGGTTGCAGCAGCAAATTGCCCAACAGCAACGTCAAGATCAATTGCGCTCGGAACAATATCAACAAACCGCGCCACCACCTCAGGTGCAGTCCGACCCAAATGCTTATCAGCAACGTCTGGAGCAGATAAACCAGCAGGCTGGCGAAGATCAGCCGGTGTTCAATCAGCCGTGGCTGTCGCCAGAGCAACAAGCTGCTAGACAGACGGAATTTCAAAACCAACAAGATTATCAGCCGTCGCAATTGGCGCAGGCGCCGATCCAAATGCCTCAAGAGCAGCCGCCAGTTGAACCACAGCCCGCCCAGCCACCAACAGAGCCTCAACCCGAAATGGCGCCACAGTCTGAGCAACCTGCTCAACCGACCCAGCCCGAATATGCACCGCAGCCCGAACAGCCATACCCACCTGAACAACCCTCGCAACAACCCGAGCAGCCAATGCAGCCTGAACAGCAACCGTATCCGCCCGAACAACCTCCGCAGGCTCCCGCCATTGAAATAGGCCCTCACGCGACCATTGATCATTCCCATGACAATGACCCTAAACCGCAAAACTCCTGGAAAGTTACTCAGACCATTGGTGGCTACTCGGAGAATCCAGAAGCAGCTCCTACGCCGCCCCCGCCTAAAAAGTCGCGCAAAAAACTCACGGTATTCATGTCTACGCTGGTTTTTGCCGCTGTTGGTGCGGCCGTGGTGATAGTTTTCGGCATGATTTCTCGAGCTGGCGCCAAGACTTTGTCGTGCAATATTAACGGTCAAAACAATAACGTGCCCGACCTAGTCAGTTACGAAGTGTCGTTTAACGTGCGGTTAGCTGGCGACAGTTTCAGCGATATCACTACTGGCGTATCTCTGATGTTTAGAAACAGTGTTGACGCTCAAAATTATATTAACAGCGGCGGCGAGGGTCGCGTCTCAGAGGCTATGGTGGCTAGCGACGCTGAGTATGTCAGAAGTAACAGCGGCGCGATTTTGCAAGACAGTCGAGTCAATTTTTCCACAACGTACAAAAGTAATTATATGGGGATATTGGGAGGAGTCAGTGCAGATCTGAACGCTTATCACGGCACGCCAGAGCAGTTGGTGAATGAAGTCAAGATGAACCTAGAGGACATTGGTTATGCTTGTAATTTTAAATAATCACAAGGGTTTTTACCCTTGATACACAATGGTGTTTTTGCTACAATAAAACGGAGGAGGTAAACCATATTTTGTGATGTTAGGGGTAAGTATTGATATGTTCGGTAGGCAAGTGCCAATCTTGTTGCTAGTGCTATTTGTTTTCTTGGCTTTGGGGCTGTCTGTGGCGCTTATGCTGTTCATTCGTCGACACCTTAAGATGCGCGGTTTAGCGCGCTCTTCTGGTATATACAAATTATATCCTTCACTCAAAGACGCTCGTTCGAAGCTTAAGATCGAAGTTATCGACATCAACGCCTTAGTTAGAAAACATAAAAATCAACGTATTCTTCTACAACTGCTGCCTAGCGTCGTTATTCCGTGTCTGGTTTTAGTCGGACTCTGGGCGCTGTTTCCAGCTACGCAAGCTTTGAATGTCAGCACAGTTAGCCCAAATCAAGGCCCCGACACTGGCAATCAACAAATCACGATTACTGGTACGGATTTCCTGCAATACGCTGGTGTCGACCAGATGGCTACCATCGACGACGGGTACAGCTGTTCGTTGATGCTGGACGGACAGATTTACTGTGCTATTTTTAACTCAAACCCGTATGGCGACAGTGGTTCGTATACTCTGTATCCACTGAAACAGGGCGATATGCCGTCCGGCGCCAAAGTAGAACAGATTTCTGGCGGTCACGCCCACGCTTGTGCCGTGGCTGATGGCCAAGCTTATTGCTGGGGTGAGAACGCCAGCGGCCAATTGGGCGACGGTACTGATTATTATGACTATTATGACAGGGAATATGTTATAACTCCGATTGCTGTTAAAACTGACGGTGTTTTGGCTGGCCTAACCATAAAACAAATCTCGGCCGGCTATTATCACACCTGCGCCATCGCTGGAAATGCGAATGATAATCTTAGCGACGCAGTTTACTGTTGGGGTGATAACGGCGGCGGACAGTTGGGCATTGATGGCGATTACTATACTGGCACTCATCAAAGTCTTGAACCGGTAGCCGTTGAAACCAACGGTATATGGAACGGCTTGACGGTAAAGCAAATCTCGGCTGGCGCTCAACATACTTGTGCCATCGCTGGTAACGCCAACGACAACACCAACGACCAAGCCTATTGTTGGGGAGCTAACGGTGCTGGCCAATTGGGTGTTGATGATGATTTCGATAACAGTTATCAAAGTTTCGTGCCGGTGGCCGTCGATACCAGCGACGTCCTGGACGGTTTAATCGTCAAGCAAATCTCAGCTGGGAATGAACGCACTTGTGCTATCGCTGGCAACGCCAATGATAACACCAGCGATCAAGCCTACTGTTGGGGCTATAATGATTTTGGTGAATTGGGTAACGGTAAAAGCTATCAAGACGATGCCCCCAGTTATGATGGCGTGGAGTTTTTGCCGGTTGCCGTTGAAACCAGTGGCGTTTTGAGCGGGTTGGTGGTGAAGTATATTTCAGTTGGCAACCGACACACCTGCGCCATCGCCGGCAACGCCAATGATAACACCAACGACCAAGCCTACTGTTGGGGAGATAACAGGGAAGGTGAACTAGGGCTGGGCTATGAACCTTGGGGTGGTGATCCTGGATTTATTGAAAGGAGTTCGGTGCCTGTAGCAGTGGACACTGGCCGTCTGCCAAACGGCGTAACATCCAGCAAAATAGAAGCTGGAGGATATTACGCCAGTTGTATATTGGGCAGCGATCAACAGTTGTATTGCTGGGGTTACAGCGTTGATTATCTGAAGTATGAGGGTTTGAGTTTTGGCGATGATTATGACTGGTCGCCGACGCCGATTAACATGCCGCGAGCCACTCCAGAAGTTACGGTTGGTGGCGAACCTTGCCGCAGTGCCAGGCCAATTTCTGACACCGAAATAACCTGCGTTACTTCGGCACATTCGGCTGGCGTGGTCGATGTCTCGGTTACTATTAACGGCGAAACTCAGGTGTTGGTTGGTGCTTACGAATATATCCCGCTGGCTGTTACTGCGGTAACTCCAGGTTCAGGACCAATAGCGGGCGGACAAACTATTACGGTGAACGGCAGTGGTTTCAAGCAATATGATTACGGTGCGGAATGGCAACAAGTTGCAGCTAATCAGGGTATTAGTTGCGGAATCACCACAGACAATCGACTTTATTGCTGGGGTAAAAATTATTATGGACAATTTGGCAACGGCACTCGTTCTTGGAACAACGACGAATACAAGCCAGTGCTGAGCGATACCTTGGACAGTCCGCTGTACGGCAAGGTGATTAAGCAGGTGGCGGTTGCTTACAACCATGTTTGTGCAGTTGCGGGTAGTGCGGGCGACAACACCAACGACCAAGCTTATTGTTGGGGGTATAACGGAAGCGGTCAGTTGGGTGCTGATGTTTCTGATACTCCTTATTATTACCAATCTTTCTTGCCAGTGGCTGTTGACACCAGCGACGCCCTCAGCGGTTTATATATTAAGCAAATTTCGGCTAGTGGTTATTATCACACCTGTGCTATCGCCAGCGATGACCAAGCCTATTGTTGGGGGTATAACGGAAGCGGTCAGTTGGGTGTTGATGATGATTTCGATAACAGTTATCAAAGTTTCGTGCCGGTGCCAGTTGATACGAACGGTGTTTTGAACGGTTTAATCGTCAAGCAAATCTCAGCTAGCCATGATTACACTTGCGTGATTGCTGGCAACGCGAATGACACCACTGCCGACGCGGTTTATTGTTGGGGAGCTAACTGGAGCGGCCAACTTGGTGTCGATAACGATTACGATACTGGCACACCACAAAGTTACGAACCAGTGGCCGTTGATACCAGCAACGCCCTGAGCGGTTTAACTATCAAACAAATCTCGAGTGGCGGGGAGCATACTTGCGTCATCGCCAGCGACGACCAAGTCTACTGTTGGGGAGCTAACTGGAGCGGCCAACTAGGCGTTGATAACGATTACAGTACTGGCACATACCAAAGTTACGAACCGGTAGCTGTCGACACCAGCGACGCCCTGAGTGGTTTAACTGCCAAACAAATTTCGAGTGGTGGGGAGCATACTTGCGTCATCGCCAGCGACGACCAAGCTTATTGTTGGGGAGCCAACTGGAGTGGAACACTGGGCGTTGATGACGATTTTGGTGGTAATGGTACAAGCTACATGCCAGTGGCTGTTGACACCAGCGACGCTCTCAGTGGTTTAACTGCCAAGCAAATCTCAGCTGGTTATAATCACACTTGTGCTATTGCCAGCGACGGGCAGATCTACTGCTGGGGTAGCAACAGTTATGGCGAGATCGGCCTTAATGCAGGCGATCCCGACTATTTGTATGAGAGTTTTGTGCCGGTACCAGTCGACAGTTCGGGTGTGTTTGGCAGTAGCAAGCCAGGTGTGGAGTTGACGGTGAAATTGGACGGCTTGGAGTGCACAAATGTAACCATTGTGTCAGATTCCGAGTTAACCTGCGTAACGCCAGCGCACAGTCCTGGCTTCGTCAACATTGTGGTATCGGTTAACAACAATGATCCAACCCCGCCCAGCGCTAGCCTGAATTCTGCTTATGAGTACGAAAGGCCGCTGATTGTTACCGCGATTACGCCAGACCGAGGGCCGATTACTGGTGGGCAACAGGTTACCATTACCGGTGAGGCGTTTGAGCAAGGTTCACAAATTGTTCCCCCAAGCGTTACTTTGGGCGGTGCACCTTGTACCAACGTAGTGGTGGTTTCTGACACCAAACTGACTTGTACGACTCCGATTCACGCTGCTGGTTCAGTAAACGTATCGGTCGATATTGGTAATCAAACTGCGACATTGCCATACGCTTATACATACTATAAACCGACAACCGTCACGTCCATCACACCAAATTACGGCATCGAAGCTGGTGGCACGAGCGTAACTATCACTGGATCGGGGTTTGAGCGAGATCTTGAGTGGAAGCAGGTTTCAACTGGAGTTGGAATTTCTGGTAATCATACCTGCGCCATCACCAGCGACGGTAAAGCTTATTGTTGGGGCTCCAACTACAGTGGCAGACTTGGCGTAGATTATGATGAGAATAACGGTGGTTTTTATATGAGCACCGTCCCAGTAGCTGTCGATACCAGCGGTTTATTAAATGGCCTGTTCGTCAAACAAATCTCAGCTGGAACTTACCACACCTGCGCCATTGCTGGCAACGCAAATGATACCAGCGACGACAAAGTCTACTGTTGGGGAGCCAATTGGAACGGCCAGCTGGGTGTCGACAATGATTGGCAGACGGGTATCAATGAAAGTTACGAACCAGTAGCCGTCGGTACTACCGGGCCGCTAAGTAGTCTAACCGTCAAGCAAATATCAGCGGGCGTTAATCATACTTGTGTAATCGCCAGCGATGATAAAGCCTACTGCTGGGGCTATAACTATGGCGGAGAATTGGGTAACGGCAAAGATTATGAGACTCCTGGTTATGATGGCTATGAATTCGAGCCCGTTGCTGTTGATACCACAGGCGTCTTAAACGGCCTTGCTGTCAAACAAATATCAGTTGGTGATGGTCACGGCTATTCTCACACCTGCGTGGTTGCGGGGGACGCGGGCGACAGTAACAGCGATAAGGTATACTGCTGGGGCGGTAATAACCTTGGTGAACTTGGTATAGGTGAAAATGATTTAACTTCTGTAAGCAACGTCCCAGTGGCAGTCGATACCAGTGGTGTTTTGGCTGGTAAAACTATTCTTAGTGTAACTGCTGGCCAGTACCATACCTGCGTCATCGCCAGCGATAACCAAGCCTATTGCTGGGGTTATAACGGGCTTGGACAAGTAGGCAGCGTCAAAGATTATTTGAATACTCCTGGTTATTACGGCTATGAATACTTACCGGTAGCCGTCGATACTAGCGGCGTACTAAGCGGTCTGACTATTAAGCATATAGAGGCTGGTTATTTACAGACATGTGCTATTGCTGGTAATGCCAATAACAGCAACGTCGATCGAGCCTACTGTTGGGGTGATAATGGTAGCGGTGAACTCGGCGTAGATTATGATCAGAATAACGGTGGCATTTATAACGGTTACGTCCCAGTGGCGGTCGATACCAGTGGCCTTCTGGATGGGCTATCAGTAAAGCAAACTTCAACTGGCTACGGCCACACATGTGCTATCGCTGGTAACACTAGTGATAGCAGTAACGACAAAGTTTATTGCTGGGGCAGAAATCATCAGGGTGAACTTGGTGTTGATGACGATTTTGACGAAGAGTATGTAAGTTACATGCCAGTAACGATCGACACGACTGGTTTACCAAAACAAACTCCTACAGTAATATTTGATATTAACGGCACGCCGGCGGTTTGCACTGATGTCGTGGTTATTTCTGATACGGAGCTAACTTGCACAACTTCGGCACATGTGCCTGGTTTGGTTGATGTAACGGTAAAAGTCGGTGGTATTAGTGGCACTTTGCCAGCAGTTTGCGACGTGGCTAATAGTACGGCTTGTAACGGTATGCTTGATTCTGGCGAGGCGCGAGGTGATGATAGAACTAATGTAACCTCTGGTTTTCTGTACGAAGAAATTTATATAACTCTAGATCTTGACAGCGTCAACGTTACGCTTGATGACTCCACGCTAGACGGCATTGTTGACGGGAGTGCTGCTGGTACTTTTGCTACGGCCTCCAACGCTTTGACTACTGCGACCAATAGCCCGAGCGGCTATAGGTTGTCGATTGAGACGCTCAAGGGACATTCTAATCTTAATCACACCAGCCTGAGTGATAATATCATCCCGGTCATAGGTACTTTTGATCCTGCTTTTGCTACGGCGTCTGCTTTGGGTATTAATCAGTGGGGCTTCACGTTGAATCCTACTCAAACTGCTAGTGCGCTAATTTGGTCTTTGGTGCCGCCGCTAAATTCGCCAATCCAGATTAAATCAACCAATACTGCCAATGAAACTGGCGACAGTACAGCGATATTTTACGGCACTAACATCAACGCCGTTTTGCCGAGCGGTAATTATAGCACCCAGGTCAGATACACGGTCGTCGCGGACTTTTAGGGGTTGGAAAGTGCCCGGGTTTATGGTAAAATGCTTTTGACATGAAAATTACGCGAGAAGAGGTCAGGCGTCTGGCCGAGTTATCTAATATTTTTTTGGCCGATGAAGAAATTGATTATTTGAGCGGTGATTTAGAAAAAATTGTGGATTATATTTCGGAATTGTCTGAGCTAGACACCGTGGGCGTTGAGCCGACTTATCAAGTAACGGGCTTAGAAAACGTTTGGCAGGCTGACGAGGTGGGCGAGCATTTAACGCGCGAGGAGTTATTGGCGTTGGCTCCTGCGGTGCGCGATAACTGCGTAAAAGTACCGAAGGTGTTGTAATGAGTAGCGAAATCCTGCGCATAGTAAAAAGCGTTAAAAGCGGTAAAAGTTCGGCTCACGCGGAAGTCGAGGCTGCTATTTCTCGTGCTGAAGCTGACAAAACTAATGCCATTTTAGAGATCGTTCGTGAACGAGCACTAAAGCGAGCTGATGAAATTGATCAAAAAATCGTAGCGGGCAAGGACGCTGGGCGACTAGCAGGTGTACCGTTTATTGCCAAGGACAATTTTCTTACATTGGGCAGTAAAACTACGGCTGCTAGCAAAATGTTGGAGAACTTTGAGGCGCCACTTCAGGCTACGGCAATTGAGCGATTAGAAGCAGAAGGTGCTATCTGTATAGGTAAGTCTAACCTAGATTCATTTGCACATGGCGGATCGACTGAGAACAGCGCTTTTGGTGTGACTAAAAATGCCGTTGATGAAACAAGGGTCGCTGGTGGCTCTAGTGGTGGATCGGCTGTAGTCGTGGCGCGTGGTATTGTGCCATTTGCGTTAGGTAGCGACACTGGCGGATCAATTCGCCAGCCTGCATCCTTCAACGGTGTAATTGGCTATAAACCAACTTATGGTATGATTAGCCGTTACGGCGTAGTAGCAATGGCTAGTAGTACTGATGTGGTTGGCCCGATTGCTCGCAGCGTCGAAGATGTTGAGTTACTATGTAAAATTCTGGCCGGTCCTGATGGACGTGATGGCACGGTATTTCCAAATTATTTTAGTAAAAGGAGAATAAAAGCGATTATTACCGATTGTTTCGGTGTTTTGAGCACGGGAATTCTGGATTATTTAGACGAATTATACCCAAAACATCATAATGAAATATTCGAAATGCACAAGCCTTTCGATAAGGGCGAGGGGACGTTTCAGCAGTTCGTAAAAACATATGCGGATGCTGTTGGGAGCAACCAGGAAGATATGTTACAAAAGATTCAAGGTGCAAGATCCAAAGCGAAGCGAAATGAAAAGTTTCTATCATCAATTGAAAATTGGAAAAAGAATTACAAGATTGGTCTACTATCTAACGTTACCCCTGGCCTTTTTGAAATTTATTTTACACCAGAAGAAGAAAAAAAATATTTCGACGATGTTGTTTTGTCGTTCCAGGAAAAACTTGTAAAGCCTGATCCGAAGATCTACGAATTAGCTGCTCGACGGTTAGGCGTGAAGCCTGAAGAATGTATTTTTGTTGATGACAGTCAGGCAAATGTCGATGCAGCGACAGCGCTGGGAATGTTGGGAGTCTTGTTTGACGATACTGAAAAAGTCATTAAAGATATTGATAGAATTCTAAGCCAAAGCCAGGACGAAACTGTCGGTGTGTCACGAAAGCTTAAAATCGGCTTGACTAAAGAATTCATTGGCGATGGCGTAGATCAATCAGTTATTGATCGGACACATGAATTTGCAGCAAAGCTAGAAAAGCTTGGCCATACAGTTGAGGAGGTAGGTCTACCAATGGCAAAATATGCTCTACCGATTTATTATATTGTAACACCAGCTGAACTGAGTAGTAACTTGGCGCGCTATGACGGTGTACGTTATGGGCTAAGGGCAGCAGACGCAAAAACCCTGGCTGAGGTCTATGGTCGTAGCCGCGATCAGGGCTTTGTTGATGAGAACAAGCGTCGCATTATGATTGGCTCGTATGTGCTTAGCAGTGGTTATTTCGATGCTTATTATCTACAGGCTCAAAAAGCTCGAACACTACTGATCCGCGAATTTGATAAGCTATTCGAAGAATATGATTTTCTAATTGGGCCAGTAGCACCGACGCCAGCATTCAAAATCGGTGAAAATATTGCTGATCCACTCAAGATGTACATGGCAGACATTATGACTGCACCGGCCAGTTTGGCCGGACTACCAGCGTTGTCGCTGCCAGCTGGTATTGATAAGAATGGGTTGCCGATAGGAGTGCAGATTATTGGTAGGATGAAAGATGACGGGGCGTTACTCGGCTTCGCTAGGTCAGTGGAAGGAGCAAAAAATGATTAGTTTGAGCCCGATGATAGTGGTAACTTTGATATTGATTGTTCTGCTGGGCGTGTTTATGTTGATATTTTTATCAACAACTCGCAAACACGTTGACGCGCTGAATAAGAAAGAATATGGCGCGGAGTGGCAGAAAATTATTAGTTCTGTGGATACTAGCAACGGCTCGACCATGCAGATGGCGATTTTAGCGGCCGATAAATTGCTCGACAAGGCCTTGAAACAGATTGGTACGCCAGGCGTGACTATGGGGGATCGGCTAAAAGTTTCGAGCCATAAATTTAGCAAAATTAACGATGTTTGGTATGCTCATAAATTGCGCAATCAAGTCGCGCATGAGGCAGATTTTAAATTGAACGTTATGACTGCGCGCAAGGCTTTGGCGATTTTTAAACGTAGCCTAAGAGAGTTGGGGGCGCTCTAATGGGTAAATATGTTCCGACTATTGGCATTGAGTGCCACGTGCAATTGGCGACTAAAACCAAGTTGTTCTCGCGCACGGACAATGATGCGCGCCAGGCAGAGCCTAATTCGAAAGTTTCGGAAATTGATTTTGCTTTGCCGGGTATGCTGCCGTATTTGAACGAGGAAGCAGTGCGTCTGGCGGCGCGAGCGGCTAAAGCTCTGAACGCAAAAGTGGCTAACGTCTCGCGTTTTGATCGCAAGCATTATTTTTATCCTGATCTGACCAAAGGCTATCAGATTTCGCAGATGTACCAGCCGACGATTTTGGCGGGGCTGGTAGAATTACACGGTGGTGTAAAAGTGCGCATCAATCACGCGCATCTCGAAGAAGATGCCGGAAAACTCACTCATCACGACAACCATTCTTTGGTTGATTTAAATCGTGCGGGAACACCGTTGATTGAGATTGTTTCTGAACCAGATATTCATTCGGCTGCCGACGCACGCATTTTTGCTGAAGAGCTGCACAAGTTGATGACTTTTGCTGAAGTAACGCACGGCGACTTATATCATGGTAATATGCGATTTGATGTTAACGTGTCGATATCGGATTCTGACAAACTGGGGGTTCGTACGGAGATAAAAAACCTCAATAGTTTTCGCTCGGTCGAGGCGGTAGTGGCTTATGAAATTAAACGTCAGACCGAAATTTTAGAAAGTGGTGGTAAGGTCGTGCAAGAAACTCGCGGCTGGTTGGACGATCAGGGCGTTACCACGTCGCAGCGTTCAAAGGAAAACGCAGAGGATTATCGCTATATGCCAGACCCAGATATTCCGCCAATTGTGCTGTCAAAAGAAAAAATTGCCGATTTGCAAAAAGATTTTCCTAAAATGCCCGCGCAATATCGCCAGGAATTTAAAGATCTAAAAGTCGACAGCTCGGTTTTGAACGTGATTTTATCTAACCAAGAAACCGCCGAAGCTGTGAGCCAGGTACTTAGTAGTTCAGGCCTAGAGCCGGCCAAAAAAATCGCTAACATGTTTGCGGGGCTATCGTTCGAAGGAGATATTAAGATTCCCGAGACAGCCGACTTAGTGGAGCTGGCGAAGATGCTAAGTTCATCAGAAATTAACTCAAATGCTGGCGATGTGATTTTCAAGGAACTTTTGGGTGGCACGAAAAACGCGCGTAAAATTGCCACAGACAAGAATTTGATTCAGAGTAATGACGAAGATGAAATTACTGAAATAATCGACCAGGTTTTGCGTGACCCGGCCGCTCAACAAGCCGTTGATGATGTAAAATCTGGCAACGACAAGGCCATAGGGTTCCTAGTTGGTCAAGTCATGAAAGCGTCTAAGGGCCAGGCTAACCCTGGTATCGTGCAGAAAATTATCCGCCAAAAGATTGTTTAAAATATTGACAACTTAGATTATTATTGATACAATGAGCTCGTAGACTTTTTAAAAAACTAGTCTACACAACACAATAAGGACATTATAAGTGTGGTGGCCGCAGGTGATATTTTACTCTGTAGCTACAGAGTCTTTCTATTAATAGAAAGACTTGACAACTTTGATGTCTAGCACTTTTAGATTACATTTACTGATTACGACAGAAAGGAAGCCACAATGAAAGAGCCGCGGTTTTTGCAGGTGAAAATTACTTTTACCAAAGAGTTACTTGGTTCTCAGCCGAACGACGAGGAGTTGTTTGCCAGTTACATGGCGACTAAAGCTCCGACTAAAGAACAGACCTTAAAAGATCTCGAAAGTTTTAATGTCAATGAGGAAATCGAGCGTGGTACTAGCGTGTTCTATCGTGACGAAAACGGCAACTGCTGTCTACGCGCATACATGGTCACTGGCTTTTTCAAAGAAGCTTGTAGTGCTCTGCGCAGGATTCCAGAATCGCTTTCAAAGGATCTTACGGCCTATAAAAAAGTCATCGATTTGAATATTTTTGTGGAGCCAGACTATATCCCTATTGTGCTACCAGAAGGCAGCAAAGTAGGGATGCGTCAGCGTCCGCTGAGGGCGGAAACGGCCCAGGGTCCGCGCGTGGCGCTGGCTTGTTCTGAGTCTATTCCGCCCGGTAGTACTGTTGAGTTTGAGGTTGAACTTCTTGAGTCTGCACATGAACAGCTATTCCTAGAATGGTTGGACTTCGGCAGGCATCACGGCTTCGGCCAGTGGCGCAATGCCGGCAATGGAAGGTTCGATTACGAGTACAAACGGTTGAATTAGCCTAAGCCGCTTTGGCGCGGCTTTGTTTAGCGCGGTGGAGTATTGCAAAGGCGTTGTAGTGTGAAGCACCGCGGACTGTTGCAAAGGCAATGCAACACATAGCGGGGCAAAGCAAAGGCACAGCAGGGTGCAGCATAGCGAAGGCTATGCCTAGTGAGGTACTGCATCGCAACGGCAGTGAGCCGCAAAGTACCGCTATGGCAGGGCTCAGTTAAGCGCCGCAACGGCGTGGCAGACTAGTGCACAGCAAAGGCACGGCACAGCAACGCATGGCAGCCCAAAGGCGTGGTAGTGTGAAGCAGGGCACAGCAATGGCAGGGCAACGCTCAGCAAAGGCGGAGCGGGGTATTGTCTGGTATGGCAGTGCAACGGCAGTGTGACGCAAAGTACCGCTATGGCATGGCGAAGCGGAGCACAACACGGCAAAGGCAAAGCAACGCGACGCACCGTGGTGTAGAGGCAAAGCGAAGCAACGGCACAGCATCATGGTCAAGCAACGTGGCGCGCAGCACAGGCCAGGAAACTGGCGTAGGTAAATGTAAAGGTCTCGTTCTTACGAGGCCTTTTACTTGTGTGGTAAAATTGAGTTATAAAGCAAGGAGGAATAATGAAATATAAGTCACCAACTAAAGCCATCATAACAGATGCTGGTTTTGCATCACGCTATCTACCAATCGCCAAGACTATTCCAAAAGGCATGTTGCCGATTGGCAACCGTCCGATTATGCAGTTTTGCGTAGAAGAGTGCGTAGAGGCAGGGATCAAGCACATTATTATTGTGGCGACGCCAGAAGGCAAGCCGATTTACGAGGACTATTTTAACAATTCGGTCAACCATGTGCGCAAGCAATTAATTGCCCATGGTAACGGCGCGCGTTATTCGGCGGTGCAAGAAGTGCTGGACTTTCCTAAAATTACTGTTATCACTCAGGATCCGTCTTTGCCGTACGGCAACGGTTCACCCATTGCTTCGGCGCGGGACTATATTCAGGACGACGAAGCGTTTGTAGTTTTATATTCGGACGATTTGGTTTTTGGCAGTAGCGACGTCAAAACTTTGGTGGACAGTTTTAATAAACATCCAGATGCGCGCGGCGTGGTCATGGCGCAAGAAATTGCACCAACAGAAGTTTCTAGATACGGTATTTTTCAGCTAAAGAATGGTAATCGATTAGATTATATTGTCGAAAAACCAGAAGTGGACAAGGCTCCGTCTGCGCTCGCTTCGTATGGTCGGTATTTGCTGACGCCAGAAGTCTTTGATGAATTAGTGCCGAAGAACACGGGACTGGACAACGAACTGTGGACGGTTGACGCTATCACGCGCATGGCCACCAAAGGTTCAGTTTACGTTGAGAAAACCAAGGGGCGGTGGATGACTACGGGCGACCCCAAAAACTACTTCACCACACATTTACAATATGTTCTCGATAATGAAGATTACGCGGCGGACATTAGAAAGTTTTTGAAGTCCAAAAAATAATTTGATAGTAACCCCAGATTATGCTAATATTTAGCTATGGACGCATTTCAAATATTAGTAGTGATTTTGTCCATTACGCTATTTGTGGCGCTAATCCTTGGGATAGTGCTGGTAGTGCTTTTGATTAAAATTACTACTCAAATCAAGCGCGTGACGGACGCGGTAGAAAAAACCGTCGATAGTGCACACGCAACAGTTGAGAGCGTGAAGAAGTGGGCGACCCCAGCTTTGTTTCAGGCGCTGGTGGAAAAAATAGTCAACTTTGCTAATGAAAAAAAGGAGGAAAAAAATGGCAAAAAAAGGTAAATTTTTCTTGGGAGCGCTACTAGGCGCGGCCGCTGGTGCGGTGGCTGGCGTTTTGACCGCTCCGAAAGCTGGTAAAGAAACCAGGCAAGACATTAAAGACACCACGTCCAAGGCTGGTCAGACAGCCAAGAAAGAATCAAAAGTGGTAGCGGGCGAGGCTAAAAAATTGGCTTCGACCACCAAAAAATCCGCCAAAAATGTAATAGAAACTGCCAAAACTTCGGCCAAAGCCGTTGGCGACAAAACGAGCGCAGAGGCTAAGATAGTAGCGGGTGAAGCAAAAGTTTCCGCTAAAAAAGCTACCAAATCTGCCAAAAAAGTTGCTGATTCCGTTACCAAAAAAGCAGAATAATCATTTTAGGGTGGGGTAGTGAACGAAGAGGCTAAGCGACAAGAGCGCGTACGCGAGCAAGAAGAACTCTCGACTGAGCACCGAGCTAATTTGTTGCACCTCACTTATCTTGACACTCGCGGAATTGAAGAAACTCTGCCGTTGACGTCAGGTCTTATGACCATTGACGACATGTATCAGTTTAAAATGGTGCCGCTCAAACCCGGTAGTGATTCCAAGCCAACAATTTTTGCGGTAACCAGTTCTACTCCGTCGAGTAAAATTGACGAGCTGACGAAAGAATATAACGACAGGGCAGAGGCGGCGCAGTTTGTCTTGATTTCTAATTTTGGATATCGGGCGATGATGGATCGCTACAATCCGCCGAAAGAGACTATTTATGATGACGTAACCATCGCCAAAGAGGGCGACAGCGTAACGCTTGACGTGGTATCAAAGGCCATGGACGAAGTTTTGCCAGATGACGTTTTAGATTACATCGTGCAGCAGGCCGACAAATTGGGTACCTCCGATATTCACTTCGAGGCGCAGCGTGATAACGTGCGGATTCGTATGCGTATTGACGGCACCCTGCACCCAGTGGCAGTGCTGACAAGCGAGAAATACCGTGTTTTGATGTCGATTATTGCTTCGCGTTCAAACATTTCGGTGGCTGATCGATCGCCCCAATCTGGCCATATTTTGATGGATATTCCAGCTCGCGGCGACAAACAGGAGCACGTTTTGAACATGCGTATTGAGACTGTGCCGACTAATTTTGGCACGGACATAGTTATTCGTCTGTTTAATTTTGAGGCAGACATGTTGCAGCTGGATGTTCTGGGTATTTCTGATAAAGAAAAAACTGAATTACAAGAAATTATTTCGCATCCGCGCGGTATGGTGATGACGGTCGGGCCGACGGGTTCTGGTAAGTCGACGACGCTGTATTCTATTTTGAACGCGCTGAATGATTCGTCGCGCAAAATTTTGACTCTGGAAGATCCGATTGAATTTTCGATTCCGGGCGTTTCGCAAATTCCAGTCAATACTGATCTGGGCATTAGTTTCGTCGATCAGCTGCGCGCGGTTTTGCGACTCGACCCAGACGTGGTGATGGTTGGTGAGATTCGCGATAACGACACGGCTAAAACCGCTATTCAGGCTTCTATTACTGGGCACTTGGTGTTGGCGACTTTTCACGCAAATTCAGCGGCCGCGGCTTTTGCGCGCATGGTTGATATGATTGGCACTAATCCGATTTTTGCAACAGCGGTTAGGTTGGTTATTGGTCAGCGTTTGGTGCGTCGATTAGATGACTCAACCAAGCAAGAATATGAACCAGATGAAACAACCAAAAATTGGATTCGCGAAGTTCTGGCCGAATTGCCACCAGGCGAGCCGAAGCCCGATTTGAATAATATTAAACTGTACAAACCCGGCAAGAGCGATGCTAATCCGTTTGGTTATGACGGAAGGATTGTTTTGATGGAACAGTTAATCGTAACAGAGAATATTCAGGCCTTTTTGCGCGGCGATATCACTGAAATTAATGAAACAGAAATCGAAAAAGTCGCGCGCGGTAACGGCATGGTAACCATGCTGCAGCGGGGAATTTTGCAAGCGCTGGCTGGCAAAACCACGCTAGAAGAAGTGAATCGTGTGTTGTAGAATGCAGATTTAAATAACTTCAAATACACCTCCCGCACGGGAGGTGTATTGTTTTTCGCTCTGGCGGTTTAATTAGTGAAAAAACTACAAATCATAGTCTTCGGGGACGCAGTCAGCGTAAGCAGCGTATTCGTCTTCACCATCGTAGTTGTAGCCGCAACCGTAAGTAATCGGAGTGTCGCCATAGCCACCGCCAATAGACATCAGGCTCTCTATCAGGCCGCCAGACATCAAGGCTTCAAGCACTTCGGTGATGTCAACAACGTCGCCTTCTGGGGCCGAAATGTTAACGTCAGTGCGATTGCTGGTTGAGCCGGTCATTTTGAAAACGACGCTGTTGTCGCCATCTTTTGAGGTTATATTGAGGCCGTGAAATTCACGAGTTTTCTTGTTGATTGTGAAAGAGATAGTTGGGACTGGTTCCGCGGTGCTCTCATCAGGCAAGATTCCTTCCTCGTCATCGTAATATGTGGTCGCGTCATTGAAATACATGTCAAAACCAGGGCAAGCCGACAAGTTTTTGAAAACAGTCGTATTCTGCATGCTCTCAGAGAGCGCCTTAGCGCCATCTTTATCATTATAGTCAAGCGCCAAATCAAAAGTGATTAAATCTCCGTCCACATCAGCGCGCTGATAATTTATAACATTGCTGTCGTTGATAACTTTCAATATCTCATCTTGTTGAGCTACGCTGTTGGTCAGAGCTTTTGCCGCTTCAGTCAAACAGGTTGATGTGTCGGTAATGGTGCCCCCAACAATGCCCATAGAAGAATCGCTTTCTTGGTCGGTCATTTGCTCGATAAGCTCTTTGGAAATTTTAATCCACTCGCCGTCATATTCTGCCGCATCTCCTAGCATCTCAGCCAGGTATCCCAGGTCAGTTTTGAGGTAAATATCGCCATCTTTGCTGATGATTTCGGCTTTAACATCAAACGAAGTACCGTTAGCGCTGATTTTTACTTCGGCGTTAGATTTAGCGGACTCGCCCTGGCTGACACTGTCAACGGCCATGGACAGCGAGATATTGCTGTCGTCTGCGGACTTAATGTCTGCCTGAAGGTTCAGCGAAATCTGGTTTTTATCTTTGAACAAATTGTGCCAAGCGTCGGACACTAGTTTACTGTCAGAGTTGTTCCATAACATGAAAGCAACACCACCACCAACTAGAGCGAGTATCAGCACGATTATAGCAATCAGCAGGCCTTTCTTGGATTTTTTACCGCTAAGTTTGATGTTGCCAGTGGGCATTGGCTCGTTAGTTTCCGCAGTCGTTTCGGTCGGACTGATTGAAAAAGTATTGTTGCTCATCGCTGGTTCTGCGCTCGGCGTCGACTCTATATCTGCTGGAGTGTCAGCGACTGGCTCAGCTGTAACGGGCGCGTCCATGGCAGGCTCTGTTGCGACAGGTACGTCCATAACAGGTTCAGTTGCAGTCGCCATTGGTTCTGCGGCTGTAGGCGCTGCGGCCTCGGTCGGTGGCGCCGTTGCGCCAACTTCGCCGCCAGCCAGGTTATCTGGGCTGATTGGTTCATTTTGTGGATTCATATCTCTTCCTTTCTCTTAAAAGTTAATTATTTTACACCACCAAAAATATTGTTTGCTAGAAAACTGATTATAAAAGAATGTAAATTGAACATAATAAACAGCGAAGCACCAGCGGCGATATAAGAGTAGAGCTGGTATTTGCTGTATGCTCCGCCAAACATGTCGGCGACTTTAGTGGCATAGCGCATAAATATGACAGACAAGATTAAAAGAACAAACCCTATGGCGAACGCCCCCCAAGACCAAGAATACATCATGGGTTTATTTTATCATAAGTGTTTTAAATATTGCAACAGATGCTAAAATAAAGATGTGAGAAAGCTCGCAAAAGATGACAACAATAAATTCAACCGCTTAGACTGGGCGATAGTGTTGGTGATAGGCGCTTTGCTGCTCGCCGGGGTTTTGTTTGGCGCGTTTAAGTTGATGGAATTAGAACAGTGCGCGCTTGATAGCCAGGCTGAGAGTTCTCTGGAAAATGACAGCGAAGTCCGCGGATCGCAAATTCTGGATATTTTTGTCAGTGGTAATTCGGCGTTGATTTTGGTGATTGATGATTGTGATGATGATTCGGATTGTTCAGAATATCTCGCGGAGCTTTTTATAGGTTTGTTGGATATAAAGAAATCCGCGCCGCCCGTTGTGGTTTTTGATACAGTAGCTGCGAATAACAGGGGCGACACTAACTTGCCCGTGGCGCTGCAAAAACTGAACGTTGTTGAATTTCCAACATTGGTTTTGATTGAGAATGGTGAAGAGGTCGCTCGCAAAGCGGGTATCGACAATGCGAATGACGAACTTTACTACTGGTTGGTTGAAAACGGAATTATAGCTGATGAAGAGAACTTTGGGGATTGATGAGGTTGGGCGCGGGCCGCTGGCTGGGCCGATTGTGGTGGCGGCGGTGGTGCTGGGCGAGGTGGTGCCAGAGGGGCTGAATGATTCGAAAAAGCTAACGGCCAAAAGACGCGAACAGCTGGCTCGGGAAATTAAGCGGACGGCGACTGGTATCGGCATAGGCTGGGTGTCAGCAAAGATTTTAGATAAAATCGGCATTACTGAGAGTTTAAAGCTGGCGAGCCGTTTGGCGGTTGAACAGGTTGAGGCAGATTACGACCAGATAATTATTGACGGCACAATTAATTTTTTGCCAGAACGGACCGAAGTTACCACGATGGTCAAGGCCGACGGACGCATCAAAGCTGTTTCGGCCGCTTCGATTATCGCCAAAGTTGCGCGCGATAATTACATGAAAAAATGTGGTGAAATTTGGGGTGTTTATGGTTTTGACAGTCATGTTGGTTATGGATCGGCGGCGCACATGGCGGCGATTAAAAAACACGGCGCCAGTCCGATTCACCGTCTGAGTTTCGCGCCATTTAACGTGCGTGAACGGCCAGCCAAAATTCAGAACACCATCGGTCGCCAAGCTGAAAATCTGGCCGTGGAATATTTAGAAACGCTCGGCCACGAGGTTTTGGAGCAGAACTGGAAAACTAAAATATGCGAAATAGATATTATATCTAAAAAAGCCGACAGCGTTTATTTCCATGAGGTTAAATATCGCAAAAACGCTGGTTCGGGGAGCGGACTTGACGTTATTACTAAAAAGAAATTGGAGCAGATGAAAAAGGGTGTTGCGCTTTGGCGGAAGGCAAATTTTGCTGAGCCGAAAGACGATCAATATGATTACACCCTGGCTGTGGTTGCTATGACTGGCAATCCTTGTCGGGTTGACCAATATCTTGAGTTAGAGACGGCTCGGTGGTAAAATAACAGCATGCGGAAGTTTTGTGTGATTACGCTGTTTCCAGAAATGTTTGACAAGGTTCTGGACTCTTCGATGTTGTGGAAGGCCCAAAAAGATGGTGTTGTTGAATTTGAGCTGTTAGATTTGCGTGATTTTGGTTTGGGGCCGCGACGACAAGTTGATGATACACCTTATGGCGGTGGCGACGGCATGCTTTTGATGATTGAGCCGCTTAAAAAGGCGCTAGATAAAGCTAAGTTAAATTTGCCTAACGCTAAGGTTTTATTGATGTCGCCGAGCGAGACGGTTTGGAGCCAAAGTTTGGCGCAAAAATATGCCGACTCTTCGGACGATTACATAATTATCTGCGGTCGCTACGAAGGTGTTGACGCGAGGATTGAACAGTTTATCGACGCCAAAATTAGTGTTGGCGAGTTTGTGCTCACTGGTGGCGAATTGCCAGCTATGATGATTATCGATTCGATTGTTAGACTGCTACCTGGCGTTTTGGGCGGCGAGCATTCGGCGGAAATTGAGAGCTATTCAGACGGCGGCAATTTGGAATTTCCTCAATACACGCGCCCAGAAGAGTTTGAAGGCATGCGCGTTCCGGATGTGTTATTGAGTGGGCATCACGGTGAAATTGCTAAATGGCGAAAGGAGAATAGTAAAAATGCGGATTCATAAAAAACGCACGGGAGTAAAAATGGTTTTAGTCGTGGTACTTGTTCTGGTTGCGGCGACCAGTGCGGCGACTTATTGGCTGTTCTTTCGGGAGCATACCGCGGCGCCTCAGCCGACTTCACCCGGGGTATCTGATGTTGAAAAATCAAATCCAATTAAGACCGTAAGCTTTGGCGCGGTGGGTGATAATTTAATTCACGGCGCGGTTTATTTGGCGGCTGCTACTGCTGCTGGTTACGATTTTCGTCCGTTTTACGAGAACGTCAAAAGCGAAATATCGGCAGTTGATGTAGCGTATATAAATCAAGAGACGCCTTTTGCTGGCGCGGCGTTGGGGCTTTCGAGCTATCCTACTTTCAACGGCCCGACGGAAATAGCCGACGCGTTGGCTGACACGGGATTTGATTGGATAAACACGGCGTCAAACCACAGTTTTGATCGTGGCGCCGCTGGCGTAGTGGCCAGTTTAGATGTGATAGACAGGTTTCCCAATATCGTGCAGAGTGGCTCGGCCAGGTCTGCCGAGGAGTTTGAACGAGTAAAATATTTAGAGCGCAACGGTGTAAAAATCGGACTAGAGAGTTTTACGTACGGCTTGAACGGATTTCAGTTGCCGGACGATCAGCCGTATCTGGTCAATTTAATTGACGATGATTTAATTCATCAGCGCATGGAGAAATTGAACGCCGAGACAGACGTGCAGGTGGTGTCTATGCACTGGGGCGACGAGTACGCCACCGAGCCGAATGCTGAGCAAGAACGCCTGGCGCAGTTGTTGGCAGATTTGGGCGCGGAAGTTATTGTGGCCGAACACCCGCATGTCATTCAACCTGTGCGTTGGATTACTTCTAGCGATGGTCAACACAAGACCCTGGTGATTTATAGTATGGGTAATTTTTTGTCAGCTCAGGACGAGCCGTTTAATATGTTGGGTTTATATGTCAAATGGAACATTAAATATAACGATAATGATAAAACCGCAGAGGTGAGCGATGTGGAGATTTGGCCAACTGTTACCTGGCAGGCCGCTGGGTTTAAAGATTATCGATGCACTTTTTTGAAAGATTACACGGCCGAAATGGCGGGAAGTCACAATTTACGCGCCCAGGGTACATCGCGAGAATATTTCATTGGCCAGTCGCGAGAGATTTTGGGTGACGAATTTAAAGTTGTCTACGAGTAATCACTGTGCAAAAAACCGTTAAACCCCTCGAGAGCGAGGGGTTAGGGGTATGTTGTGGTTTTCGCAAAATTCGCCAACAAATTTTGATTTTTTGTTTTTGAGCTTTGCTTAACCGTATAATAGCACAGAAAACTGAAAAAGCAATAGCAATTAACCAGCAAAATCCGCAGAAGTCAACTCAAGTTGTGGAAAACTACCTTTGGCTCATCTAGCGTTTTGTGTTTTATTACGTTTATGATAAAATGGTGGCATTATGGTAAAAGAATCTCAAAAATCTCAAAAGTCAAAAATTGTCAGCGGCAATTTTTGGTCTAAATTTAACATTAATGAAAAACAGGCCAAAACGTTTGGTTTGGTGCTGATAGTTATCAACGTGCTGTTTGTGCTGGCGTGGTTGGTCAGAATTGACTTGCTCATACCTGAGCTCGCTAAACAGCTGGGCTTTATCAATGCGGCTGGCGACACTATCTCGAATACGGCCTTCGCGACAATGCTAGTTTTATTTGCTGTTTTTGCGGCGATATTTTCGATACCGTTTTTGGCGCAAATCAAATTTAAGTCGAAAATGGTGAAGTTTATTAGCGGTGTTTTAGCGTTGTTTCCAGCGTGGATTTGGACTGGCGTCGCTATTTGGACTTTTGGCGGCATTGGCGGTGTGCAATATGTCGGCCCAGCGGTACAGTTTACCACCTCCGCGCCGTTTTCGGCTAATTGGCTAGTTTTGTTGGCAAACCTTGCGTGGCTGGCAGTTTCGGTCTATGTCGTTTGGCAGCTGCGTATCGAGGATATTTTCGAATTTGGCAAGAAAAAGGCCGCGGTAGAAAAGGCGGCTCGCAAGACCGAGGTCGATGTTTTGGCTGACGCGGTTAAATCGACCAAGAAAAAATAGAATTTAACTAATAACTAATAACTAATAACTTTGGGCAAACAACCAAACTTCTTTTGCGGGTTCGCCAGTGTAGAAATCGATGCCGTCGGAGGCTTCGTCTAAGCGACAACTAGTTTTGGCTTTTGTCTCAGCCTTAATTTTAGCCTCAGTTTCAGGGTTTTCGTTCCAATGTACTTTAATGAAGCCTTTGTGCTCTTTGAGTATTTTTTTAAATTCGGCGTAATCTTTGGCGGTTCTGGTCTCGTTGTCGCGCAGGGCGGTCGACTCGCTCAACATGTCTGTTTGGATATCATCGAGTAGCTGCAGAATCTTAGCAGGTAATTTTTTTCGCGCAAAGTCGCCGTCTGTTAAGCTGTCGCGCCGACGATAGCTAATTTTGCCGTCGCTAATTTCTTTAGCGCCGAGTTTGATGATAACAGGCGCGCCCTTGACTTCCCATTTGTTCAGTTTAAAACCAAAACTCTCGCCGTCGCGCGCGTCAACCTGAGCCCGTACGCCAACTTCATGCAATTCAGTAGCGATTTTTTCAGCTTCTGTCAAAATGTCGTCGTCTGTTTTGACTGGCACCACTACTACTTGCACAGGTGCAATTTTTGGCGGTAGACGCAGTCCGTGATCGTCGCCGTGCATTAGTATCAGCCCGCCGATTGAGCGAGTGGAAAGCCCCCAAGAAGTTTGATAGGCAAAATCTTGTTTACCGTCTTGATTTTGAAAACTGATGTTAAAAGCCCGAGCCATTTTTTGGCCGAAATAATGCGAAGTGCAAGACTGCAGCGATTTGCCGCTAGGCATCATGGTTTCATATGTCAGCGTGTCTTCAGCGCCCGCGAAGCGCTCGGACTGTGATTTGGTGCCAGTGTAGCCGTCCAATGCCAGAAACTCTCGATAAATTTTTACGTAAGCATCCATGGCCCAAGTTTGGGTTTCGCGCGCTTCTTCAGCGGTGGCGTGAGCGGTGTGGCCTTCTTGCCACAAAAATTCAGACGTGCGTAAAAATGGCAGGGTACGTTTTTCCCAGCGCACCACATTGTTCCACTGATTTATCAATACTGGCAAATCGCGCCAACTTTGTATCCACTTAGCATAATATTCGTACATGATGGTCTCAGACGTCGGACGTACCACCAGGGGCTCCTCTAGTTTCTCGCCGCCGCCGACCGTTACTACAGCCAGCTCCGGCGCAAAACCCGCCACGTGGTCTTTCTCGCGCTCTAGATACGACATGGGTATTAGCAAAGGAAAATAGGCGTTCTCAATGCCGCGAATTTTAAATTCAGCGTCCAAGGCTTTTTGAATATTTTCCCAGATAGCGTAGCCATAAGGTTTGAAAATCATCGAACCCTTAGCGGGGCCGTAATCAAACAAGTCCGCTAAGCGATTGACCGCCGTATACCAGTCAGACAAATCGCCAGTTTTTTTGGGCAAGAGAACCTTTTCGTTTTGTGCCATGGGTTGATTTTATCATAAAATTCAACAAATATCGACTAAAGACATAAGACACTAGCATTACCGCCAAAAAGGTGGTATAGTGGTAGTGTAAATAATAAAATAAATCCACAAAAGGAGGGAAATATTTATGCCTGCAAATATAAATCATCACCACAGGAAAACACGCGCTATAGCAGTTGCAGCGCTTGCTGTTGGTGTTCTGGGCTTGGGCGTTGCCTTTGCGGCAATGTCGACAATGTTACAAATTAATGGTACTGCAAACATTAGTTCTGCTAGCTGGGACGTGCGATGGGCTAATGCGAACTGCTCGGCCACTGGCGAAGCGACTTTCGTAAGTCCAGCAATCAGCACTACAACTACGGCTGACGATACTTTAGCTATTACGCCAACCTTTAAGTCAAATGGCGACACGGTTACTTGTACGTTTGACGCGGTTAACGGTGGTACAATCGATGCTAAGCTCGGCACATTGGTTTCAAGCTTGACTAATTTGACTACTAACGATATCACCGCGACACTAACTTACGGCTCTGGTGTAACTCCTGCCGCTGACGACCCGCTGAATGCTAGCGCTAGCCAGGGTTATAAATTGGTTATGACTTACGGCGGCCAGCCACTTGGCACCGCGGTTAACGGCATCACCTTTACCTATCAAGTGCCTTACGTTCAGAAAAATTAAAAATTAATAGCAATGAAGGGCGGGGTTGCTTCTAGAAGTAATTTGATTAAAGTAGCATTACTAAGCCTGGTGATGCTACTTGCCGTCCTGGCTTGTACCTTAAAATTTTCATTATTTCATCAAACTAGCCTTTGGTATCTTGGATTCTTGGTCATCAGCCTTGGCGTGTCCTGGCTGTTGGTAGGTTTTCGGCCAAAAAAATCAAGTTCTGGTCGATCTGCCACTCAAATAGTCTTAATTTATACGCTATTTTTTTTGCTGTTGATTTACGTTCTGGGTTTGGTTACTGGGTTTTTGCGCAACGCTTACAGCCTGGAACCGCTAGCTATCCTGAAAAACACTTTGCCAGTTATTGGCATTGTGGTGATGCAGGAACTGCTGCGTTACAGTTTGGTCAAGCGCATAGGTAGTAGTTTGCGGCTGTTCACCATTTTGGTGGTGTCATTTAGCATCATGTCTATTGCTGTCGGTTTGTCTAGTTATAGTTTGGGTTTGCCGCTAGCGGTGTTCGAATTCGTGGGTCGATTGGTGCTAGGCAGTCTGGCCGTCAATCTAATGTTGACTTTTGTATCTTGGAAATCTGACTTTCGACCAGCAATCGTTTACGCGCTAATCATGTCGCTATATCCGATGTTGATACCAATCATACCAGATCTCGGTGCCTTCATTTACTCAGTTCTTGCCATTGTGCTACCGATGCTGTTATTCATGCGGTTCAACGAGCTGTTTGAGACCAGGCGAGCCTTACCAGCCCGATACAGTCGTGCTGGCGAATGGATTGCCGCCGCGCCGATATTAATTGTCCTTGGCACAGTGGTCATTTTAGTCTCTGGAATATTTCGCTATTGGGCGATGGCCGTTGGTTCTAGCTCAATGTCGCCAAATTTAAACATGGGCGACGCGGCAATTATTGACCAAAATTATGGTGATGCATCGCAAATTGAGCCAGGCTCAATTCTGGCATTTCGTCACGACGGGCAAATAATTGTGCACCGCGTTACTGATGTTAAAAACCTTCGCAACGGCTGTCAGATACAGACACAAGGAGACGCCAATGCCAAAGAAGATGCATGGACAGTTAGTGAAGATGATATAGTGGGAGTAGTACGCTGGTACGTACCGTTTATCGGTTGGCCAACCGTTTGGATAACACAGGCTTTATAGAATTATGAAGAAAATATTAGAAAATCACATCAAAGAAAGCAATAAAGACAGTCATTTTATTCCGCGTATGATTGCTATGGCGGTTTTTGCGGCCATTTTTGCCTATTCATTTGCGACCTTGGTCTTAGACGTCGAAAAGAAATCTTTCAATTATCAACAGTCAGGAGTGGCTAATTACAAAGTTTGCCTAAAAGAGAACACCTATTTCACAGATGAATGTCAGCCTGCTGGCAAACAATACATCGCATCGCTTATTAAAGATGTTAAAACTGATTTCCGCTATAGCTTTCGGGCGGATGAAAAAGTTGATTATCAATATAATTATGACATTGTAGTCAGGGTTACGGCAACAGACGGCGACAGCACAGACAAAGTGCTTTATGAGTCGGAAGACACGCTGATGACTAGCCAGGCGGTGCATAAAACAGGCAGCGAATTTGCGATTGACGAAGCCGTTGACATTGACTACGGCAAATACAACAGGCTGATTACTCAGTTCCGTTCGGATTATGGTTTGACGCTGAAGGCTAACGTTGCGGTAACGCTGAACGTGCATTTTTCGATGCGCGCCGACGGTTTTCATGAGCAAATCCAAAACAGTGAAGCAATCACGCTAAACATTCCGCTATCAGAACGCACCATCAACGTTTCGCTTGAATCAGACGAAATCAATACTAACGATGCCATCGAAGAAAGAACTCGCGATTTCAATAAGAGCCTGCCCTGGATAATCGCGGCAGATATTTCGGCGACAGCTTTTTTGTCGATTATGATAATATCTATCGTCATCTTTGTCTTTCGTGAGTCGCGTCGTTCCGATTACGACAAAGAAGTTTCGCATATTTTGAGAGAGTACGGACAAATTATCGTAGAGGTCGATCATCTGCCCAGGGCGTCATCAGAAAACGCCGTAGAAGTCGGTGATTTTGGAGAGTTGCTGAACGTTCACGACACCATAGAAAAACCGATTATTTATAAAGAAGTCAGTGAAGGGCATTGCAGCGTATTTATGATCGAGGACAGCGAAACGGACTATACTTATATTGTTAGCCTGCATAAAAACGCGGCCACCAAAAAACGCAAATCTTCAAGATAAAATATTACCACTCTAATACCGCGGGGGCGGCTAGCGCCCAGGCGGTTACGGTCGGAGTGCTAGACGTGGTGCCGATACCCAGCTCGCCGTTACCATTGTAGCCGAAACCCCAAGTGGTGATTCCGTCCGCTAATTCATGACCAGAATCAAGCTGCAGAGCCACCCTGGTGATATTGGTCTTGGCTGTGGCGGTGAAGGTGGTGATGTTGGTGCTGGTGAATCCCTGACCCAACTCGCCGTAGTTATTACCGCCAGCAAAGTAGCCGAGCCCATCTGCGGTTGACACAGCACTGCCGTAGCGGTCTGCTGCGCAGGACACGCCGTTTGTAATTCCGGTAGTGTATGGCGAATAGGCATTCGTGCTGGCTGTGCCGTTCGCAACCCGTCCGTAAGCATTATTGCCCCAGGTTATGACGGTGCCGTCGTTCTTTATTAATACCGCGTGATAGACGCCAAAGCACAAAACTTTGGCGTTAGTAATGTTGTTGTATTTTGCGGGTTTATTGTAGTAGGCGGTTACACCAAGTGAAGAAACTGCACCAGCTGATCCAACACCTAGCTGGCCTTCGCCGTTGGTACCCCACAAATACAAATCGCCATTTGCGTCAATGGCCCCGCCGTTGTAATAGCCCATATCGACGTAGACAATGTTTGACAGTCCAGATAGCAGGGTCGGCACGCGTATGTCGGTAGCGTTACCACCACCGTTGCCGCCGTAGGCTGACCAGCCCCAAGCATAGACGTTGCCAGCGTCAGTCAGCGCGGCACTGCTAGCGTAAAAACATGATACCTGGGTATATTTTTCGTTATTGGGCGGTGCGATTAAATATGGTGTTTGTTGCGTGGCTGTAGAGTTGGTTCCCAGCGCATAGCTACCGCCAGTGCCCCATGAATATAAATTGCCGCTGGCATCGATAGCGTGCCCTGAGTTTTCGCAGGCAGCGGCATCAATGATATTAGCACTGCTGAGATTCATTTTGACTGGCGACGGGCGGCGCGTAGTGTCACCCAGGCCTTGTCGATAGCCGGCGTTGTACCCCCAAGTGTAAAGGCTGCCGTTGCTGCCAACGGCCACCGTATGATAAGTACCGCTGTCAATTTTGATAAAGTCCCAAAGTGTAACGTTCAGCCGCACGGTTTCGGCCTGCAGGCCAAATGAATTAGTAACGTCGTATATAAAAACGTAGTCGCCACGCGGCAATTGTTGCCAACTAGCCGGGCAGCTCACGCTCTGGCCGCTGGAATTTTCGCAAGTTTTTATAATTTGTGATGTGATATTGCCGTCAATATCGTCCAGGGCCGAAAGGCGCGCGTCTAAGTTGAAACTATTGTTGCCGCGAAATATTTCAAAGTTGCGCGAAGAATTACTAACGGTTATAACTGGCGGATTGGCCCTGTCATATATAAAATGAAAAGTGGCACTGAAATCCATTTGCGAGGGCTGTCCGCCCAGATTGGGTTTGAAAGAAAAAGTTACGCTAAAAGTCAACTGGTCGTTCGGTTGTATAAAAGCCGCGACCGTGTTTGGGGTAATTGAAAAATCGTACTGCATATTAGACGAATTATTAAACGCGTCTTCAATGATTTCGCTCAGTAAAGTCAGTTCGTTAGTGTTGTTGGTGATGGTGATATTGAAAGTCATCTCGCAGTTGGTTTGGGTCATCATACCGTCCATCGTCACCTGATTGTCATTCCAGGTCGGGTCGTAGCTCGTATATCCACAAGCAGTCTGGGCCGTATTTAGTTCTACTTTGCTCACAAAAACGCCGCTACTTTCTACTATTTGAGCTGACCCGCTTATATTAAGGGTGGTGTTTAGAACAGCGTAGGCCACGCCCAGACCCAGTACGGCTACGGCCGTTATGCCAAACGCCAATAAATTCAATCTAAACCACGGCTGACGCATGCGTCGCTGTTTGTTTTTGCCGCGTTTTTTCATGACCCTACAATACCACCTGATTAACCATAATAATATGACTACATTTTATCACGAATTAGAGTGCAAGAGAAGGCTGCAACTCCAGCACATTTTTTAATCAAGACAAAGCGCTCCAGGTGCGCTATAATAGAACAGAACGTAATAAATAATAAGTTAAACCATAGGGGTAATATTTAAATGAAAATTCTGTCTGCGAAAAAGATTGGCGCGAAAAAAGATTCAACGGAAACAGTTTTGCGACAGCATAGTGTTTCCAGTCCAGACAATTTGTATAAAAAATTATCTTCTAGTGATGACGGGCTGACCGCCCATCAAGCATCAGAAAAAATAGAAGAAAACGGCCCCAACATCATCACCATTGCCAACAAAGACACCACGCTTAGAAGATTGCTCAGAGCGGTCGTCAATCCTTTCAATATGGTTTTAATCGCTGTAGCTATAATCACTTTTTTCACTGACGTGGTGTTCGCAGCAGAGCCAGATTATTTAACTTTCACCATCATATTGGGACTAGTTTTGGCGGCCAGCTTGGTTTCTTTTATACAGGGTGAAAAATCCAACAGAGCAGCAGAAAAATTATCAAAAATGATTGTGAACACCGCCAGTGTCAGAAGAGACGGTGAGTTTTCTGAAATATTAATGGAAGAAATTGTGGTCGGCGACATCATAAAATTGGCCGCCGGGGACATGATTCCAGCCGACGTTCGATTTTTAACTACGAAAGATTTGTTTATTGCGCAGGCGGCTTTGACGGGGGAATCGAATCCAGTTGAAAAATTCAGCGATCCAATTGACGCTCAAAATAGTGCCACCACCGACTTACCGAATATTGGGTTTATGGGTTCGAACGTCATTAGCGGCACTGCTACGGCGGTTGTTGTGGCGACTGGTAATGACACTTATTTTGGCTCCATGGCGAAATCTTTGTCGAATAAAACGCCCAAGAACAATTTTGAAAAAGGCGTAGATTCTATCAGCAAACTGCTGATAAGATTTATGTTGATTATGATCCCAATCATAATTGTGATTAACGTGCTGACGAACGTTGGCCTGGTTAATTCGATTTTGTTTGCTATCGCGATTGCTGTGGGTTTGACTCCAGAAATGCTGCCAGTGATTTTTACCACGACGCTTGCAACAGGCGCTGTTAAAATGTCGAAACAAAAAGTTATAGTCAAAAGTGTCGGTTCAATTCAGGCGTTTGGCGAGATGGATATTTTGTGCACGGACAAAACTGGTACTTTGACTGAAGATAAGGTGGTTTTGGAAAAATATTTGAACATACATGACAATGAAGATGAGGCGGTTCTGAGGCAGGCATATTTGAATAGTCATTTTGGCACCAGTTTAAAAAACATGATAGACCAGGCGATTATGGCGCGCGGCAGCGCAGAGAAGCTAGACGATTTTGCGGGTGAATATCAAATCGTTGACGAGATTCCTTATGACTTTAGTCGCCGCAGAATCAGCGTAGTACTGGCTCATCAAAACCACGACACACACATGGTGACCAAGGGTTCGTTCAAGGAAGTTATTGCCGTTTGTGAACATGTGAGATATGGTGATAAAGTTCGGACTTTTGACCAAAAAACTCGGGCTGCTGCCGAGGCTGTTTATAAAAAATACACCAGCCAGGGCATTAGAATATTAGCCGTGGCCGAAAAAGAAACGAATTTTTCTGCTGATAAATCGTACAGTGTCGCAGACGAATCCGACATGACTTTTGTGGGGTTTATTGGTTTTCTGGATCCGCCAAAAGAGAGCGCCAAAAAAGCGGTCAAGGCGCTCAAGACTCACGGCGTCAGGAATATTGTTCTGACTGGCGATAGCGAGGGTGTGGCGGTGATTGTTTGTCAAAAAGTTGGCATAGACGCGGCGGTAACCTTGTCTGGCACAGAAGTTGAAAATATGACCGACGCGGAGCTTAAGGCCGAAGTTGAGATTTGCAGTCTTTTTTATAAACTCTCGCCGTCGCAAAAAGAAAGGGTAGTTAAAACATTGCAGGGGAATGGCCACACGGTAGGGTACTTGGGCGACGGTATTAATGATGCGTTGCCGCTGAAGCAATCTGACGTTGGCATTTCGGTTGATAACGCGGTCGATATCGCTAAAGAAACCGCCAATATTATATTGCTCAAAAAAGATTTGCTAGTGTTAGAGCATGGAGTTATATTGGGTCGCGAAACTTTCGGTAATATAATTAAGTACATTAAAATGGCGACAAGCGGAAATTTTGGCAATATGTTTTCGGTAGTAATCGCTAGCATGTTTCTGCCGTTTCTGCCGATGTTGCCGCTGCATATTCTGGCGCAAAACCTACTCTGCGACCTGTCGCAACTCGGCATTCCGTTTGATAATGTTGACAAAGACTTTATCCGCAAACCAAAAAAGTGGGACACCAAAGACATCAAAAGGTTCATGTATATTTTAGGGCCAATTAGCTCGATTTTCGACATTCTTTGTTTTATAATTTTGTTCTTTATTATTAAAGCGAACACCACCGAATTGGCGCCGATTTTCCAGTGCGGGTGGTTTGTCTTTGGCGTAGTTTCTCAGGTGTTGATAATTCACATTATTAGAACAGCCAAAAAATCTTTCGTCCAAAGCATTGCATCAAAACCGTTGATGCTCTCGACGTTAGTGGTCGCGGTTTTGGTTTTGGTAATCGGCTTTACTGGCGTTGGCGCTGCTCTTGATATGATGAGATTGCCGCTAACTTTCGCCGCTTGGTTACTGTTGTTGCTGGTTGGGTATGCTTTGACGATTGAGACAACAAAAAGAATCTACATTAAGAAGTTTGGCGAATGGTTGTAGCGATAAATTTTTTGGAACAGGGAAAAGCCCCCGACGCGCCTGTATTTCTACAGGGTTGTCGGGGGCAGTATTGAACAATCCGTTAAACTCGCTTTGCGGGCGGAAATTTTATTGAAAACCTCTGATTTTGGCTAGGGCGGAGGGATTCGAACCCCCGATCATGGGACCAGAACCCACTGCCTTACCACTTGGCCACGCCCTAGTAACTCACATATTCTAACAAAATTAATAGCTTTCATCAATCAGCTCAGCGGTCTTGGCAATAGAATCCCACGAATAACCTTTAGTAAATATGACCAAAACATAGTTGCCGCTCGGGCCAAATACGATTGCGGCGTCGTTAAGCACCTCGTTCATGAACCCGACTTTGTTCGCCACGGTTTTGCTTGGCGCACCGGCGGGAACACCTTGGCGATACCGCTGCGCCTTCATAGCATTCATCAATTTGTCAATTAGCCCGTCATTGAGAATTTGCCCGCGATAAATCTTTTTGAGAAATCCAGCAATATCTTTAGCGGTCGCAGAGGTTTGCCCGTAAAGGTTAATATGCAATCCGAGCTCGGCAAACTCACTAGTTACCGCGCGCCAGCCGTGTTGATCACCCCAGGCGTGAGCGCATTCGTTATTGCTCTCAATAATTATTTTGTCAAAACAATTCTCCAGCGTGGTATTCCAAAGTAGCGAATTCCAACTAGCGCCAGCCGCAACTGCGCGCAACATTGAATAAGCCACGGCCAATTTATAAACGCTGGCGGTCGGCATCTCCGTTTCGGCATTTACCAGAATTTTGCGCGAAGCATCAGTTAGATCTTCGGCGTAAATAGCGTAATTCGCGTTTTGATATAAACCTTGAAGTTCTGCCTCTAATACCTCCCAGTTGTCTTGCTGTGGCGGTGTATCGCTGGGCGGCAAGGGCAACTCAGCAGTGTTTTCAGAAGTTTTAGCTTGCGCAGCCACAGGGCTGTAAATAATATAGAGCAACAGAGCAGCCAAACAGGCCAAGCTCAGCCAAAAAAAGTGATTTTTAAACAGGGTAGCGAGGCTCAAGCCAAAAGCCACGCGACACAAAATCACGATAATTATCGCCCCAAAAACTAAACAGATAAGACTCACCGTCAAACTCTCCATATTTATATTGTACCTTAGCCAAAACGCTAGAGTTTAGAGTTTTTTGAGCGTAAGCGTTACTGTGATATAATTGTCGACATATGATTTATTACAATCTCGAGGCAGATGAAGTTTTAGCCGAACTTAAAACATCTCGCCAAGGTTTATCGACCACAGAGGTGCGCAGTCGCCGTGAAGAATTTGGCTGGAATAAAGTCGTTGTCAAGGGCGAGCCAATGTGGCGCAAAATCATCGAACCGTTTTTAAACGTCATGATTTTGATTCTGTTAATCGCTGCTGTTGTCAGTTGGTATCAGGGCGAGATAATCGACACGATAATCATTTTGTCGGTTATAGTTTTAAATTCGGGCATTGATTGGGTGCAAACTTGGTCAACCGAGCGAATATTACGTAAGCTGCGCGCTGCTGATAAACAAAGAGTGGCGGTCAAACGCAACGGTAAAACTGTTACGTTGCCGATTGCCGAATTAGTGCCGGGCGATATTATTCATTTGGCCGAGGGCGAAAAGGTGCCGGCTGATGCGCGAATTATTGAAACCGCGGGGCTTTCGGTTGACGAGTCGATGCTAACGGGCGAGAGCCTGCCTATAGCAAAAATCTCAGACAAAGTCGAGACCAAGGGCGCGCAGGTTTATGATCAGAAGAATATATTGTTTGCTGGTTCGTTCGTAACCTCAGGGCGCGCAGAAGCGGTGGTGATAGAAACGGGCAATCGCACCCAGTTTGGTAATATGGCTGAGTTGGCGGCCATGGGCAAAAATGACGAAGTTTCGCCAGTGCAAAAGAAAATTGACAAACTGGTGCGCCAAATAATCATTGTTATTTTTAGCGTTTCGTTTGTCACTTTTGTCTTGGCGTTGGTGCGCGGCATTGAGCTGGCGGAGGCCATACGGTTTATTTTGGCGCTGGCTGTTTCGGCGGTGCCAGAGGGTCTACCGGTGGCTATCTCGGTAATTTTGGTGCTTGGCATGAAGCGCATGGCGCATCGTAAAGCCCTAGTGCGAAACATGAAAGCTATTGAAAATATCGGCGAAGTTACGGTAATCGCCACCGATAAAACCGGCACGCTGACCAAGAATGAACTGTCGGTGCAAGATTTTTGGAGCATGGAAAACGATGATGCCGTGAGTTTTGAGCAGGAAATAGCCTTGTCGACTAATGAGTCGAAAACCAAAAACAGCGACCCGCTTGATGTGGCGCTCAATAAATTTGTCAAAAACCAAAAGATAAAAGCCAAGTTTGTGGCGGTTCTGTCGTTTAATTATCAGATGACCATGTCTGGTAACGTTTGGCATATGAAAAATGGCAAATTGGTCGCTTATGTCAAGGGCGCACCAGAAAAAATGATTAAATACTCCAGAATGAGTCGCACCGCCCGTAAAAAAGCAATGTCAGAGCTACACGCCATGACTAGGCGCGGTGAGCGAGTGATTGGTTTTGGGCGGGTTTATCTGAAAAAACCAGTAGAAAATATTGAAGAGCTAAAAGGCGCCAAAATGGATTTCTTGGGTATGGTGGGTATTGCCGATACCCTGCGTTCCACCGCTCATCACGCTATTGAATTAGCTAAATACGCTGGCATCGACGTAAAGATGATTACTGGCGATCACGCCGAAACAGCGTTTAATATAGCGCATACACTTGGAGTAGCCGACAAAAGCGACGCTATTTTTGATGCCACAGAACTTAGTCGTCAGGCCGTTTCGCCCGCAAAAGTAAAAGCAGCTTCGGTTTTTGCGCGGGTGGTTCCAGAGACAAAATTTAAAATTCTAGAAATTCTAAAGAAGACTGAAATCACCGCTATGACGGGCGATGGCGTTAATGATGTACCGGCCCTCACTAAGGCCGACGTCGGCATAGCTATGGGTTCTGGCTCGCAAATCGCTAAAGACGCTGGTGATATTGTGCTGCTGAACGACAATTTTAAGTCGGTTATCGACTGCATTCGTGAGTCGCGAATTATCCTGACCAACATCAAACGTATGCTGGTTTATCTTATTTCGACTAATGCTGGTGAAGTCCTAGTTTCCTTGGGGGCGTTGCTGATTGGTCTGCCGCTGCCGCTAGAAGCGGTGCAAATCCTTTGGATTAATCTTATCACCGATACGCTGCTGGTGATTCCGCTTGGTCTAGAGCCAGGCCATTCTAATATTATGAAGCGTCCGCCCAATAATCCAAAATCACCGATTCTCGATCGTCGCTCTGTCGGTCTAGTGATGATTTTGGCCACAGTTACTTCTGGTATCACTCTTGGTATTTACTCTTTCATGTTGCAGTCTCATTCGGTGGAATATGCCCGCACCACGGCGTTCTTGACGCTAATTTTCATTCAAATCGTCATTGCCTGGACTGTACGTTCGCTGCACACTAGCGTCTTTAAATATCGTGTTCGTAACCGTAAGTTCCTTTTGGCGGTCGTCATATCGCTGGTGGCGCAAGTCATCATCATGTTCACTCCGTTCGGCGAATTCTTGTTCAAGTTGGTAGACCTCAACATTGGCGAACTGTTGATTGTCTTGGTTATCACGGCGTTCACCGTTCTGGCGGTTACCGAAGTCTATAAACTGATAATTAATCGTGAAGACGCCAAAAAAGCGGAAAAAATTGATCAAACAGGAGCAAAACAAAAGCAATGATAGCGGCGGTGCAATTCTTAGCCGACTGGTTATTGTTCTTGATGATGCCAGTAGTAGCCGCAGTTATTCTGCTAGGCATCAGCAAAAAAGAGCGTCGTGAAAAATTCACCTATATTTTAATCGCCGCTCTGACGGCATTGTTGATTGCTAAAATTATGAGCTTGCTGCCAATCAACCAAGTCCGACCTTTCGTAGAAGAAGGTGTTGAGCCGATTGTTAGTTATATCCCTAACCCAGGTTTTCCGTCAGACCATACGCTGCTGGCGTTCGTGATGGCTTATGCGGCAATTTTTATGAGCAAGTTTAAAAAAATCAGCTGGCTACTGTTGGTGGTAGCGGCTCTGGTAGCTATAGGGCGCGTCTTGGGGTTAGTGCATACGCCGTTTGACGTTTTTGGAGGAGTGGCGGCGGCGAGCTTGGGCGCGGTTTGGTATTTGGTGTATCTGCGCCGGAAATCGTAATCTTGACTTGACATAACTATAAAAGTGTGATACAGTTAATATGTTACTGTGCAGTTGTGTGTGGTAACTCCTGGTGATGGTCACTGGGGTGAGTCTGCGTATTGGCAAGCCAAACGTAGAAGAACTTTTCAGAAAGTGGGTCGCTACTATGGCGAATTTTGATATAAACGAGCAATCTCGTATTAGGCGCCGTGAACAAACTGATTATCAAATAATTGACGGTCCTGATGTCAAGCTCTTACAAGATGTGTTTTCTGGAACAGTCAAAAAGAAACTGGCATTCAGAGCAGTGAAGGTTAGTGAGCACAGAGCTATGTGTGACCTCTATTTGGATATAACGAGTTTATCTCCCCGTGGGGACGAGTCTAACAAAGAATTTGACATAGCTGGAACCATTTTCCACTTCGGTCGCGCATTTGAGGGAACTTACTGCGCTAAAGACCGCACTGGATATATCCTCGTTATTCAAAGTTAAGAGTTGCTATTGTCCAACTACCCCCACGCCAATCGGCGTGGGGGATTTAACGTTCAAAAGAAGAGAGAAAGAGAAAACCGCCGAGAGAACTGCTCCGGCGGTTTTTGGTTATTTTAGGTTAATTTCGTAGTCGTACGTTATCGCGCCGGGCGGCACGTGAATCACCACGAGTTCTTTGTGGATAACACGGGGCCCTGGCCTGAAGAACAACAGATAGACTATAGATTGATCATCAGGGTCTATCTCTAACATTACTCTCTGCCACTCAATGCGTGGCGGCTCTGCGTCGTTAGTGTCAATTTCGATATTATCGCCACTTATTGTGTGGATGACGCCATTGCCGCGCTCGTTTTTCACCATATAGGTGTAAACGTGTTCGGTTTTGACTTTGCCTGAGCCAAGAACAAAACTGCCTTCTGTGCCAATATTATCTGTTAGAGCAACAAGTTCTTCAGATTCTAAAATCTCGACTCGCTCTATGCCGTGGCGGTCACGATGATTTCCCAATAACAAAACTGACAACATCATAATTGCAATAAGAGAGGCTATAAGCGCCACCATTAGACACCCAAGATCTTCCACGGCGTCTTCTCTGTCGACACCCTGCGTCATCACAGGTTGCGAAGTGGATTTAGCAGCAAAAATGTACAAAAGCACGATTATTACTGCTAGCAAAAAATATAGCATTGAAATCACCTCTTTCTATTTTGACCTAAAAATGCAAGGCACTTATTTTTGGTAAATTTCACCAACCACCTAAAATAACGCTTCCATTGTAGCATATTTGCCGTAAAAAGTCAAGTACAGCTCAAGTGTGGCAAGCTTGTGGCGCGTCGTATTGCAAAACTCGCCAGTTTTTGCTACAATTGCTGGTGTCTATAGCGAGTGGGCGCGTTTGCTGACATGGATAGATAAAATGCGGCCGTAGACGATTAATATGACTGAGAAATTAAAGAATCTAGACAAATTGGCAATCATTTACCCGTTGCTGTTTATTTTTGTGGTGGCGGTAGTTTTTGTCGGTTATCGTTCGCCAGCCCGAGCGGAAGAGCAGGCGGTTAGTGGCGGCCAACTTTATTCATTGGTGTTGCCAACGCTGCCCGGTTCGCAGATGGTGTCGGCAGATCAGGTAACAGTGGCCGATATAGCGGCGCATGTAGCGCAAGTGGGCAATCTTTCGGTGTACAGCCAGGCGACTTCTAATGCTGATACGGTGCGTATTAAAGAGGGTTTGGGCCAGGCTGATGAGGCGGTAATTTCTAAGGTGAATGAGGCCACCAACTCTAAGGCTTTTGTGACCTATATTGCGCTAGAAGGTGATAATGTCGACTCAATTGTTGATAAATTCAACGGCATGGTTTCGTCAACTACAATTCGCTGGGCTAATGGTCTGAAAACCGCTGATGTTACTCCTGGAACAAGTTTGTTAATTCCAGTAACCGACGGCGTGGTGCATACAGTGAAAGAGGGCGATACCGTGGCGTCGTTGATTGAGAAATACGGTTCGGACGCGGAATTGATTGCTTATTATAACGACGAAGTGATAGACGAAGCTTTGCCGGTGGGTGAACGCATTTTGCTGCCGACTGGTGTTTTACCGGAGAAAGAGCGTCCAGAATATGTGGCGCCAGCGCCAGTTACGCGCGCATCTTCTTATAGCGGTGGTGCTGGTTGGTATATGAGCGGCGCGATGGCGGGCAACCGCTACGCTTTTGGCAACTGTACTTGGTATGCTTATAATCGTCGAGCTGAGATGGGCCGACCAGTCGGTTCATTCTGGGGCAATGCCTATACTTGGCGCAATGCTCCAGCGCCGTGGGTAGTTAATTCAACACCAGCGGCCGGTGCGGTTTTTGTGATGACGGTTAACCACGTGGGTATTGTAGAGAGTGTCGACTGGGCCAACGGCACGATGATAATTTCTGATATGAACAACTACGGTAGTACTTACGGTGGCTATTTGGGCGGTGGCGGATTTGGTTTTAATCGAGTTTCGTGGTTGTATAACGTGCCGATTTATCAACCGGGCTGGGTGTATATCCACTAGTGCCAAAAGTGCCGTGTCTTTGCAATCTGGCGCGAGCTGTGTTAGAATGTTGCTAAACAATTAACCAAAAGGAGAAAACTAATGGGCCAACCTAAAAAGCAGACTTCCCCAAGGAAGACGGGCTTGCGTCGTAGCCACTTGCGCCTAAAACTGGCGCGTGCGGTGAACGGCAAATCGCCAGTGAAAGTCAAAACTACTAAGCGCGAAGCTGGTAAAAAGTAATTTTCAAATTTTAATATTAACAATTTAACGATAGGGTGAGAATTAATGGCAAGCAATAGACATCTAGGACGTATCGTCGCACTTCAGACACTGTACGAATTTTGTTTTCGCAAAGATGAAAACGATACAGAGGTCGATTTAAAAGAAGTGCTTGCTCGCAATGTTGACCGATACACAAAAGAGCTCGGCGACAAAGATTTCGTCAAGAAATTGGTGAATGGTGTAATTAAAGACGCCAAAAACCTTGACGCAATTTTACAGCCTCTGGCGCCGGAATGGCCACTGAAACAGATTGCTGTGGTCGACCACTTAATTTTGCAGATGGCGACTTATGAACTGCTGAACTTCGGGGATATTGTGCCGGTTAAAGTGACGATTAATGAGGCCATTGAGCTGGCCAAAGAGTTCGGCTCGGATAATTCTTCGAAATTCGTCAACGGTGTGCTGGGTTCTCTCTATCGACAAGAGTTCGAGGAGTAAATATGTGGAAGAAAGGCGGAAATTCGCCGAAACAGAAAAATCCTGAGAAAAAACCCGAAAAAAAGAAATTTTTCAGGGGCAATTCTAGATCGTCAATTCAAGAAATTGTGCGTGAGCCGACGGCAGGCGCGGTTTTGTATCGAGTGAAAGAAGGCAAGCTGGAGATTTTGATGATTCAAGATTTTTATGAGCGCTGGACTATTCCTAAGGGACACATTGAGCCGGGCGAGACCGCTCAAGAGACGGCCATTCGCGAGGTCGGCGAGGAAGCGGGCGTGAAAGATGTTGAGCCGATTTGTTGGCTGGGCAAAATTCATTTTAACTTTCGCCGCGAAAATACATTGGTGATGATGACGACTCAAATTTATCTTTTTAAAGTTCTTGGTGACACAGACGATATCCAGAAAGAGGAGTGGATGAAGGGCATTTCGTGGTTTCCGTACAAAAAAGCTTTGAAGTTAGCGGAATATGATGACATTCAAAAATTAATGACTCTGGGTCGCAAACGTCTTGAGCAAAGAGGAGAAATTTAAATGAGCGGTATGAACACGGCGCCATATCAAGCTTGGGCCAAGGAGACTTTGGGCTACGAGTTTAAAGATGTTGATTTGTTGGTAACGGCTTTTACGCACCGCAGTTATGTTAATGAGCATCGCAAATCAGCGCGGCAGCACAACGAACGCCTAGAGTTTTTGGGTGACGCGGTGCTGGAGTTAGTTGTAACCAGTTTTCTGTTCCAAAAATATACAGAGCCCGAGGGAATTTTAACAGCTTGGCGCTCCGCTTTGGTGCGCACCGAGTCAATTTGTGAGGCTGGCGAGGAGCTGGGTTATGATGCGCTTTTGCGCATGAGCAAAGGCGAGCGCGCGGGTTCAGAAAGCGCTCGCAAACATATCGTCGCTAACGCTTTCGAGGCTTTAATCGGAGCGGTTTATCTTGAGAAGGGCTATAAGGGCGCAGAAAAAATTATCAATGCCAGAATTATCTCAAAGATTGATGAAATTTTGGCGACGGGTTCGTGGCGCGACCCTAAGTCATATCTACAGGAATTATCCCAGAAACACGATGACCAAACGCCAGATTACAAAGTCTTAGAAGAAGAAGGTCCAGATCACGACAAGCAATTCACAGTTGGCGTTTATGTGCGTGATAAAAAAATTGGCAGCGGCGTGGGCCCGTCCAAACAAAAAGCTCAGAGCGCTGCGGCTGAACAGGGAATAATGTGGTATAATAAAGAGCATGGACAAAACTAAAAAGCTTTTAGTGATGCGTACGCGAGAGTTGGCTAATCCGCGGGACATTTTGAAGGCGCCTGAGCTGAAGAAACTTTATGCCGACATAGTCAAGCAACCGGCAGAAAAGCGCGGAGAGTTTGGTCGGGCGGTGAATGATTTGAAGCGGGCGCTAGAGGCTGAAATCGAACGGCTAGAAGCTGCGCAGCAAGATGAGACTATCCAGCCAATTGACGTTACTGCACCTTGCGGAATAAACGAGCCATTGCCTGAGATAATGACAGTCGATCATGGTTCACGCCATCCGTTAATGACCGAATTAGAACGTGTAGTAGATATTTACCAAAAAATGGGTTTTGAGGCTATCGAATCGCGTCAACTCGACGATGACTATAATATGTTTACGTCTCTGAACTTTCCGCCCGATCATCCAGCCCGCGATAGCTACGACTCTTTTCGCACTGAAGAAGGTTTTATTCCGCCAGCTCACACCAGCACCATGCAGAATCGGATTTTGAAGGCCGGTAGAAAAGACCTAGAAACAGGAAAACATATTGCTACCGTCAGCTACGGCCGGGTTTTTCGCAATGAAGACCCCGATCCTACTCACGAACATACTTTTTATCAATGTGAAGGTGTATTCGTATCACGGGATGCAACTCTTGGCCAGATGATGGCGGTTTTGCGCGAATTCTTCGAAAATTATTATGGTCAAAAGTTAAACGTCAAAACCCAGCCAGCCTACTTCCCATTCACTGAGCCTAGCTTAGAATTCTTAATCGAAAAACCAGCTTCTCTGGGCGGTAAAGGTGATGGTTGGTTAGAAATGCTTGGCTGCGGCATGATTCACCCCAACGTTTTAAAAGAAGCTGATATTGATCCGACCAAATATAGCGGTTTCGCCTGGGGCGGTGGCATTGAGCGTTTGGTTATGTTGAAATATGGCATTGATGACATTCGTTATTTTGAATCGGGCAAGTTACGGTTCCTGAAGGAGTTTAAATAATGCGCAATGTGCTAATAAGATTATCGGTGGCTATCTCAATGGAGCTGATGTTGGCTCTTGTGGGCGCGCCGTTTTATATGCAGGTTTTTCCGGTCACCATGTTTGTTTGGGCGATTTACGACATTGCTATGCACACGAAAATTGTTAAAATCCAAACGCCGCTCGATTTGCCAGACGACCTGAAAAAGCAGCTGGAAAAGCACGCTAAAAAGCAAATGAAAAATATCGAAAAGCGATTGCGCACAGGTGAAGACACTAAGACCAAGACCAAGGACAGGGATGGGTTAAAATGATTATATCTTTAAATTGGTTAAAAAAATACGTTGATATCGATGTTGCGACTGATGAATTGGTCGCATTGATCGGTGCGCGGCTGGTGGAGGTCGAAGCGGCGATCGACTTGGCGCCGAAATATAAAGACGCGACTATTGTAAAAGTGGAAGAGCATCATAAAATTGACGGTTCTGACCACTTGAATTTATGTCAGGTTGATGTCGGCAAAAAGGAATTGGTGCAGGTGGTTTGTGGCGCCAACAACGTCAAAACTGGTATGTTGGCAGTTTGGCTGCCGCCAAAATCTGTTGTGCCAGAAACTTATGGCACTGATGATGAGTTCATGCTGGATTCGCGAAAGTTGATGGGTCAGATGAGCAACGGCATGTTGGCGTCAATGCGTGAGCTTGGTTTAGGCGACGAGCACGACGGGATAGTCGAAATCGCGCCGGACTTTGCTAAGCCTGGCGATAGTTTTGCGGAAAAATTTGGCCTGAACGACACGCTGCTAGATATCGATCCGAAGTCGTTAACCCACCGGCCAGATTGTTTTGGAGTGATTGGTTTCGCGCGTGAAGTCGCGGGAATTTTAGGGCAGCAATTCGATGAGCCAAAAATTTTGGCGTCAAAACTCAAGGCCTTGAACGCTGGCAATCTTAGCGTCGAAATTTGCGATACAAAACTTTGTCCGCGCTACTCGGCGGCCGTTGTCGACATGAAGGAAATGCCGAAATCTTCAGGGTTCTTAACACAGGACGACGTGATTTTATGTAAAGCCGGCATGCGTCCGATTAGCCACATTGTTGACGTAACGAATCGATTGATGCTAGATACTGGCCAGCCATTACACGCCTTTGATTACGATAAATTTGTTAAAGTTGGGGGAGTCAAAAATCCAAAAATCATCGTTAGAGCGGCTCAGCCAGGCGAGAAGCTGGGGTTGCTTGACGGCAAGGAAATTATCATGTGCGAAGGCGACATTGTCATTACTTCGAATAATGTGCCGGTGGCACTGGCGGGCGCGATGGGCGGGGCTAACACCGAAATTGATAAAACTACGCGGCGCATTATTATTGAATCTGCGTCTTTTAATCTTTACAATTTGCGTGGCACCCAATTCCGCCACGGTATTTTTAGCGAGGCCATTACGCGTTTTACCAAGGGTCAACCTGCTGGTTTGACCGCTCCAGTTTTGAGTGAGGCTGTAGCTATGACGGGCGGGCGGGTTTTGGACGTGGTGGATGCTTATCCGAAGCCTGTTAAAATTAAACCAATTACCGTAACTGTTGAACAGATCAATGCCGCACTCGGGACAAATTATATTTTTGACGACATGATTACCACTTTAGAAAATGTTGGGTTTAAGGTAAATATCAACAATACAGCAATACCAATAATTAGAAAATTGAACGCTATATTTGACGAGGAAGAGCGTAAGCGGGGTGAGATTCCGCACGACCACAGCATACAGTCTGGGGTTGATACTCTAACTGTAGTCGTTCCATGGTGGCGTACCGACATTCATATTCCCGAAGATATTATCGAAGAAGTTGGACGGTTGAATGGCTATGATAACATTCCCTTGAAGTTGCCGACTCGTGGTTACACAATGGTAGAGGCCGATGAACTTGGCGATCTAAAATCGAAAATCCGCCAGATTCTTTCGAGTGCCGGAGCCAACGAAATCTTGACCTATAGTTTCGTAAGTGAGAGGCTGCTAAACCAAGTTGGCCAAGATCCCAAGAATTCGTACAAAATTATTAACTCAATCAGCCCGGAGCTGCAATATGTGCGTCAGCAAATCTTGCCAAATTTGTTTGAAAAGGCCAAAGAGAACATTAAAGATGGTTACGAAAAATTTGCACTGTTTGAGATGAACCAGGTTTTTTGGAAAAATGCCGGGTTGACTAATGAAAAAGTCCCAATCCAGTATGACAACCTTGGTGTTGTTATTATAGATACTAAAGACAGGGGCAATTACTATACTGCAAAAAACTACGTAACACAGCTGGCGGCCAGCCTGGGTGTAGATGTTAAGTTTGTGCCACGAAAAAAATCATTTGAAGTTGAAACTTACTTTGAACTAAAACGAGCAGCGGATTTATTTATTGGTGATGATTATGTTGGTAATGTTGCTGAAATTAAAAACAGTATCGCTGACAAGTTTAAGCTGCCACATGATACGGCGGCAATCGAGATGGGTGTCGACTTGATTCTAACAGCGGTTAAGAAGTCAGTTAGCGAAGAGAAGTTTGATAAAAAGAGCCAATTTCCCGAAGTCAATCGCGATTTGACTTTTCAAGTCAAATCCAGTTTGGAATACGCAAAACTGGAAGATCTTATTCGAGAAAACCTAGGCACGCAAAAACTCTGGTTTCAAATTAACCCAGTCAGCATCTATCAAGGCGACGATAAATCGACCAAAAACATTAGCTTCAAATTAACTTTTGCTAGCTACGATAAAACCCTGAATGGTGACGAAATAAATCAAATCATCAGCCAAATTACCAAGCGCGCTCAGGCGCAGCTCAAGGCTGTCGCAGTTTAAACGCCCCGCTACTTTACAAATATTTTGCTTGTGCTAAAATTATAATAACTATGCACAAGGTGGGTTTTGTTGATTGTAATGCTTCAGAGAGAAATTTCTTTACTAAAGCGCTAAAAGATTATAAGCTTTATTTTTATAATTCCGAAAAAGACGACTATCAACAGTTCGAAAAAGATCTTGAGGCGCTGAGCGTTTTTGTGGACTATAACGTTACCAAGGACATTATTAAACATTTGTCTAAACTAAAACTTATCACCTGTCGTTCGGCTGGTTTTGATAATGTTGACGTGGATTACGCCAAATCGAAAGGCGTGCAAGTGGCGAATGCGCCCGGCTACGGTAAGCATTCGGTGGCGGAATATGTTTTTGCTTTGTTATTGAATTTGTCGCGAAAGATTACCGTTACTCTGGAAGAAGAGCAGGACGTGGATGGTATGGTGCGCAAAGCCGAACGGGGTTTTGATTTGTTTGGCAAGACGCTGGGGATTGTCGGGCTGGGGGCTATTGGCAAGGGCGTAACGGCCATCGCTAAGGGTTTTGGCATGAATATTATTGCTTACGATCCGTTTCCAGACGAAGATTTTATTCAGCGTAATAGCATTAAAATGGTCGCTAATCTTGACGATCTATTGAAGCACTCTGATATCGTGACGCTACACGTGCCGCTTTTGCGCGAAAACGTTCATTTTATTGATGAAGAGAAAATGAGATTGATGAAGAAATCGGCGATTTTAATTAACACGGCGCGGGGCGAGCTGATTGATACTGTGGCATTGGTGCGGATTTTGCATCAGAAACAATTGGCCGGAGCGGCGCTTGATGTAATTGAGAGTGAATATCTATTAGACCCCGAAGAATTTGTCAGGTTTGTTAGCAGTGATACCGACGAAAATCGTGATGTGGCCCTGCGTCATGCAGCGGCAATTTTGGCCTTGGAACGTATGCCGAATGTCTTGGTAACCAACCATAACGCATTTAATACCACAGAAGCAATTTTGTCGATTAACGAGATGACAGTAGAGAATATCAAGGGTGCCATAGGGGGGGGGCGGAAAGGTTTACGAGGTTTGAGATAATGTTAATTAAGAAAATCAATGCTAGACAAGTTTTAGACTCGCGTGGCAATCCCACCGTAGAGGCTGATGTGATATTGGAATCTGGTGCTTGGGGTAGGGCGACCGTGCCAAGTGGCGCGTCTACTGGTTCGGGTGAAGCGCTTGAGTTGCGCGATGGCGACAAAGCCTACGGCGGCAAAGGCGTTTTAAAGGCGGTGCTCAATATTCGCGACACTATTGCGCCTAAACTCATTGGCATGGACGCGGCTAACCAAAGCCAAATTGACTTGACTATGTTGCAGCTTGATGGAACTGAGAATAAATCTAATCTTGGCGCAAATGCTATTTTAGCGGTGTCGCTCGCTTGCGCCAAGGCTGAGGCTAACGCCGAGGGGTTGCCGTTGTACAAATATATTGCCAAAATTTCTGGTACAGCAGAATTGAGTTTACCGCTGCCGATGTTTAACGTGATGAATGGCGGCGAGCACGCAAGCTGGGCGACTGATTTTCAAGAATATATGGTAGTGCCAATTAAGGCGAAAAAATTTGCCGAGGCAGTACGTGTGGGTTCGGAAATTTTTCATGCTTTGGGCAAACTTCTCAAAGAGCGTGGTCATGCGACCACTGTGGGTGATGAGGGCGGTTATGCGCCAAAACTGGGCGGCGGCAACGAGGCGCCGTTAAAGATTATATTAGAGGCGGTTGAAAGAGCAGGTTACAGGCCCGGCGAAGAAGTGGCGATTTTTCTCGACGCGGCGGCGACTGAATTTTATAAAGATGGCATATATAGCCTGGCCGCTGATCATGCGCGCCTGGGTTCCAAGCAAATGGTCGAATATTGGCAGGCCATGGTCAAAAAATACCCCGTGTTTTCTATCGAAGATGGTTTGGCGGAAAACGACTGGAAAACCTGGAAAGCCTTGACCGCTAAAATTGGCGAGCACACCCAGATAATCGGCGACGATCTTTTGGTTACCAATCCTAAATTGTTGGAGCGGGCAATCAACGAACAGTCCGCCAACGCTATTTTGATTAAACCAAACCAAATTGGCTCACTGTCAGAGACCATTAAAACTGTTAAAATGGCGCAGGATAACGGTTTTAACACAATTATGTCGCATCGTTCTGGCGAGACTGAAGATGTAACAATTGCGCATTTGGCGGTTGGCCTCAATTGTGGACAGCTGAAAGACGGCTCGCTGAGCCGCGGCGAACGTACCGCTAAGTACAACGAACTAATTCGTATCGAAGAAGCCAATCCAAATCTGAAGATGGTTGATTTTAGCGATTAGGGCCGGGGACGGCGTTATTTTTGATTTTGAGTAAGTGTGTATTGATTGCCTGTGCGCAGTTTTAGTTTTGGTAATATTTACGCCAGTGCTACAATGTAGACATGACTGAGCGAGCGGAGCGAAGAAGGCCGCTGGCCGAGCGCATGCGCCCGACCAAACTTTCTGACGTGGTGGGGCAAACACATTTAATCGGCGAGGGCAAGATTTTGTCGAAAATCGTACTAAGTAAAGAGCCGGTCAATATTATTTTTTGGGGGCCACCGGGTGTTGGTAAAACCACTTTAGCGCGCATAATCGCTCAAGAGCTAGAGGCGGATTTTATGGAAATTTCGGCGGTAACTTCTGGCAAAAAAGACGTCGAGAAGGTTATTGAACGAGCTAGAAAAAATTGGAATCTAAATCTTCGCACGGTGCTTTTTGTTGATGAGATTCATCGTTTTAATAAGGCGCAACAAGATGCTTTTTTGCCGCATGTTGAGTCTGGGTTGATAACATTAATTGGCGCCACAACCGAAAATCCTAGCTTCGAGGTAATTAATCCGCTATTGTCGCGAGCGCGCGTGTTGGTGTTGGAACAACTCTCGGGTTCTGAAATTATAGAAGTGCTAAAACGAGCTTTAAAATCAGAAAAAGCCATCAGCAAAGTTGACAAAAAATCCCTAGAATATTTGGCGGAACTCGCGGCTGGCGATGCGCGCGTGGCGCTTGCTAATTTGGAATTTGCTCTGGGAATTTCTGCGAAAGTTACTGTTGAGACAGTTAGACAAGCGGCGCAGAAAAAACTACCAGCTTATGACAAGAACGGCGAAGAGCATTATAATGTTATCTCCGCGTTTATCAAGTCGATGCGCGCTGGCGAAACCGATGCTGCGCTGTATTATTTGGCGCGCATGGTGCAGGCTGGCGAAGACCCAAAGTTCATTGCGCGTCGTATGGTGATTTTTGCCTCAGAAGACATTGGACTGGCAGCTCCTGCAGCGCTAAATTTAGCGCTTTCGGCTTTTCAGTCTGTCGAACGTGTTGGCATGCCGGAGGGAGGAATTATCCTTAGTCACGTCGTAACCGTTCTTACTAAATCTCCCAAAAATCGCCAAACTTATGATGCTTGGGCGCGCGCCAAAAAATTGTCTGCTGACACGCCGAATTTGCCAGTGCCGATACACTTGCGTAACGCGCCCACTAAACTCATGAAAAATCTCGGCTATGGTAAAACTAAATCGGGCAAAACTCAAGAATGGCAGGCGGGGTTCAACATCGGCGAAAATTATTTGCCAGAAGAAATTAAAGACAAAAAAATTTTTAAATAATCTGGCTGAAATATGTTAAAATGATAGAGAATTGTTAACAAGAGAGGAGTTAAAATGGAAATATTGATAGGGATTTTGGTAGCAGCCATAATAATATTTTTCTGGGGCGTAAAAGTAATCGATCAGTACCGTCGCGGAGTAGTGCTGACGTTGGGTAAGTACACTGGGGTTAAAAACCCTGGCCTGCGTTTTGTGGTGCCGGTTTTTCAAAAAATGATTATGGTCGACGTGCGCTCGACGCCGATCGATGTGCCAAAACAAGAGGTTATTACCAAAGATAACGTCACAGTTAACGTTGACGCCGTAGTCTATTTCCGCGTCAAGGCGCCAGAAAAATCCGTGCTGGAAACCACGAATTATGTTTATGCAACATCACAATTTGCCAAAGCCGCTCTTCGTGATGTGACTGGTAACGTTAATCTTGATGATCTGTTAAGCAAGCGAGATGAGATCTCTAACCAGATCCAGGAGATTGTCGATAAGCAAACAAATCCATGGGGGATTGATGTCGAAGCCGTAAAAATTCAGAATATTGAGTTACCACAAGACATGAAACGTGCCATGGCTAAACAGGCTGAGGCCGATCGCCAGCGTCGTGCCACTATTATTAATGCTGATGGTGAACGCACGGCTGCTAAAACTCTAGCGGAGGCAGCTGAGACCCTGAGTAATGCAACTGGTGCTATCAATCTACGCACGCTAAACACACTTGAGCGAATTTCCCAGGAGCCATCTCAGAAAACCATGGTGCTATTTCCAGTAGAGATTCTAGATTCTCTGCGCGGCCAAGTTCGCGGCGAGCATACGCATAAATAAATAGAACGGCTTTATTTTTGGCGACTTGTTATTCATGTTGGCTGTAGCGCGCTACTTTATCGGTTTTTGCCAGCGTTGTTTTGTGCTACAATATTCACGTGGCGTCTTGGCCGAGCAGTTAGGCAACGGTCTGCAAAACCGTTTAGAGCGGTGCAACTCCGCTAGGCGCCTCCAGGATGTTTTATTGCGCGATGTTTTGGCGCAATATAAGCGCGAGTGGCGGAATTGGTAGACGCTGCAGACTTAAAATCTGTTGACCTTAAAAGTCGTGAGGGTTCAAGTCCCTCCTCGCGCACCACAGTAGCGAATAAACCAGGATATGGCGGTAAATCCGTCATTTTTTGATCAAGATTTTGAAACTCTCGCCAAAGGCAAAAATGGGCATTTTGAAAGGAGGGAATGCTCACTTTTAATCAAATCGTGGGTGTTTTTATCTCCCCCGGTACGAAAAAGTGACTTTTAACTGCTGATATGCTACAATAACAACAAGCGGTTTCAGGTGAATCGCAAGGTAAAAATTTAACAAAGGAGAAAAGAATGAATTTACTATGGTTGTGGATACTGCTGGGCGTGGTTGTTCTGGTCATCGTGTTTATCATAGGCCTGTACAACAGCTTGGTGCATCTGAACATGAGGGTAAAAGAAGCATGGAGCGACATCACTGTTCAGTTGAAGCGTCGTGCGGATTTATTCGGTAATTTGGTCGAAACCGTCAAGGGCTCTGCCAAATTCGAAAAGGGCACAATCGAGCACGTAACTGAAGCGCGTGCTGGGTTGACCGAAGCTATTAAAAAGGGCGCTGCCCCAGCAGAAGTTGCAAAAGCAGAGAACGTCTTGACCAAAACTATTGGCGGGCTTAATTTTGAGGCATATCCGCAGTTGCAAACTGTTGCTAATTACGGCAAGTTGATGGACGAGGTTTCAGACACTGAAGACAAAATTCAAGCTGCTCGTCGATTTTATAACGGCGGCGTACGTGATTTCAACGTCAAGATTAAAGTTTTTCCAAACAACTTATTTGCTAGTATACTCGGCTTCAAAGAGTATGAATTATTTGAAGTTGAAGATCGTGCAGACCTAGAAAAAGGCCAAGACGCTTCAAAATCGAACGTTAGCTTTGACGAAAAATAGACATGTATAGCGCTATTGCTGCCAACAAGCGAAACACCGTCATCATCATGGCGGCGTTTCTGTTGGTCATCAGCGGTTTGGGATTGTTGGCCGGTTATGCGTTGAACGAAGGTTGGTCGCTGACTTTAATGGTGATTATCATTGCGGCTGTTTATGTAGGCATTGAATATTTTGCGGCGGGCAAGCTGGCCATAACTATGAACGGTGCACGCGAAATACAAAAAAAAGACTGCCCGACTCTTTGGAATGTGATAGAAAATATCACTATTACCGAGGGTATGCCGATGCCGAAAGTTTATGTGATTGAGGATCCGGCACCCAACGCTTTTGCGACGGGGCGAAACCCTAAACATGCCATGATAGCAGCGACGACAGGTCTGCTGGAAATCATGGACAAGCGCGAAATGGAGGCGGTAATGGCGCACGAAATGGGACATGTGAAAAATTACGATATTTTGGTTGCGACTATCGCTTTTGGGCTGGCCAGCGCCATTAGTGTGATTTGTGATGTGGCGTGGCGGATTATGATTTATGGTGGCAAAGGCGGCGATAGTAAAAACGCCATGGTGACGTATATTATAGGATTGGTAGCGGTTATTCTAGCGCCGCTTATTGCGGTGATGATTCAGTTGGCGATATCGCGTCAGCGAGAATATCTAGCCGATGCTTCTTCGGCTCTGACGACGCGCGACAGTGATGGCATGATAAGCGCTCTTGAGAAGTTGCGCGATAATGCTAAGCCAATGCAGCGTCAAAATACTTCGACGGCTCATTTGTTCACGGTGAATCCTTTGAAGCCCAAAGGATTTATGAGTAAACTATTTTCTACTCATCCGCCGATTGAAGAACGTATTGCGAGACTAAAACAAAATTCTGCGAGGATGTAGTGGCCAAAAAACTGCTGTCGCCATTTCGCAAAAGCCGCGGCAAGATTAAAGATTTTTTAAAGCGCAGACCACATCGCAGTTTTAAAAAAACCAGCCGCCGAGAAGCGCGTGTTAATTTGAAACTGCCAGGATACACGGCGTTTTTGTTTTCTGTTTGGAAAACCATTTGGCAGAATAAAAAGTTTTATCTTAAATTTTTTCTGCTGTTTTGCGGGTTCGCAGTTGTCTTGTTAGGCGTGTTGAACCAAGAATCGTACACTAATTTTCGCGATCAACTAAACCAGGCAGAAGGTAGTGGCTCTACTAATTTTGGCGCTTTGAAATATGTTACATTGGCCGTTTCGGCGATAACTTCTAATACTGGCTTGAGCATTTCTGATGGCCAAAAAGTAGTGGGCGTGCTGATGTTTATCATTGGCTGGTTGATGATTGTCTGGGCCTTGCGTCAGATTTTGGTCGGGCGCAAAGTTCGCTTGCGCGACGCTTTATACTCTTCTGGTAGCTCATTAGTTTCTACACTGGCTGTCTTGGCGGTGGCGGTTTTGCAGCTCATTCCACTGGCACTTTGCTTTGTGATTTATAACGCATTGACTGGCGTGGGAATTATTAATTCTGGTATCGCCATCGAAAATATGGCGTTTTGGTTCGCCGCGGCTTTGGTGGCGACACTGACGCTGTATTGGTGGACTTCGACGTTTATGGCGCTTATTATTGTAACGCTGCCGGGCATGTATCCGGGCAAAGCTCTGCGTATGGCAGGGGATATGGTGGCGGGAAGGCGCCTGCAGATTCTATTTAGACTGCTACACATGGCTTGGCCAATGTTGTTGGTCTGGGTGGCTGTTTTAGTGCCCGCGACTATTTTAGACAACGTCATTCAAATTAATTGGCTGCCCTTGGTGCCGTTTACTGTTCTATTGATGATGGGTTTGACTATTGTGTGGGCAACGACGTATGTTTATTTGCTGTATAGAGAGGTTGTAGAAAATGTTAAATAATAGCATGACCCAAGAGCGTTATCAGGAGTTGAAAAAACAACTCAATCATTATGCCCGTGAGTATTATGTTTTGGACAATCCAAGTGTGTCGGACGCAATTTACGACTCGCTTTTTAGTGAGCTCAAACAAATTGAAGAACGTTACCCAGAGTGGATAGCTCACGATAGCCCAACCCAGCGCGTAGCGGCTAAGCCGCTCAAAAAGTTTGAAAAGTTTCAGCACACGCACCGCATGATCTCTATTTTGGATGCTTTTTCGAACGAGGAAGCTTGGGCGTGGTATGAGAGAATTGCCAAAGTCGACGAGCGCGTCAAGCACGCGCAGTTTTTTGTTGATGCTAAAATGGACGGTCTGGCCTGCGCGCTGCATTATGAGGACGGCGTATTGGTTCGTGCCGTAACTCGCGGCGACGGTTTTGTGGGTGAAGTAGTAACGGCTAACGTTCGCACTATTGCTTCGGTGCCCTTGGCTATTGCTCGCACCAGGTCTGTGGAAATTCGCGGCGAAATTATTATGACTAAAAAAAATTTTGAAAAATTTGCTGGTACTTATGCCAATCCGCGAAACTTTGCTGCCGGCACTATTCGTCAGTTAGACCCAAAAATTGTCGCAAAACGTCCTTTGGAATTTCGTGCTTACGATTTGTTAGATGAAGGTATTATTACCAGCGAACATGCCTACGCAGAGCTAAAAAAACTTGGGTTTATTGTTAACACAGAAGCGCATTTAGAAAAAAGTTTTGCTGATGCCATAAATTACGCCCACAAGTTTGAGCCGATGCGTGACCGCTTGCCGTTTCATACCGATGGCTTGGTAATCAAAATCAATGACCGCGGACTGTATGACGATTTAGGTATAGTTGGTAAAAATCCGCGCGGAGTTCTTGCTTATAAATATCCAGCAGAAGAGGCCACGACGGTCGTCAAAGACATTGTGATATCCATTGGCCGTACTGGTGCAGCTACGCCAGTGGCGGTTTTTGATCCAGTATCAATAGCGGGCACGACGGTACAGCACGCCTCTTTACATAACGCTGATGAGATAGCACGGCTCGACGTGCGCATCGGCGACACGGTGGTAATTTATAAAGCCGGCGATATTATTCCGCAGGTGCAGCAGGTTTTAAAAGAATTTCGTTCTAAAAAATCAGAAAAATTTAACTACGAAAAAGCTCTGGCCTCACAGTATCCAGAACTAGAATTTGAACGGCATGGCAAAGACGTAGTTTATCGTGTTAAAAATCAAAACGCTGACCAGATTTTGAAGCGCGCCGTAGAATATTATGCTTCGCGCTCGGCGCTAGACATTGAAGGTTTGGGCGAAAAGAATGTTGCGGCGCTAGTTGACGCTGGGCTTGTTAGTGATATTGCTGACCTTTATTTGTTGACGCAGGAAGCCGTGGCGGCCCTGGAGCGTTTCGCGGATCTTTCGTCTGCGAATTTGATTACGGCAATTCAGGCCAGCAAAAATCCGCCACTCGCGCGATTTATTACGGCGCTCGGCATTCGCCACGTGGGATCGCTAACTGCCGTTGATATTGCTAATCATTTCAAATCATTCGAAAAATTACAAAAGGCAACTTTTGCAGAATTGCAAAATATTGACGGCGTGGGCGTTGTTGTGGCGGAAAGTGTTGCAGCCTGGTTTGCTGACGAAGACAACGTTAAGTTGTTAGGAAAATTCAGGTCGCTCGGCGTTGAGCCGTTTTATGAGGACTTAACTCACGGAAAATTGGCTGGACAAAGTTTTGTCGTGACAGGTACATTCGAGTCTATGAGTCGCGAAGTGGCTGCCGAAAAAATTCGCAAATTAGGAGGGATTTTTCAATCGTCGGTCGGTAAAGGCACGACTTGTTTGGTAGTTGGTGGTAAAATTGGAGCATCGAAACGCGCTGCCGCAGAAAAATTTGGCACGAAAATTATTAACGAACAAAACTTTAAGGAGATGATAGATGAGCAATAAAATGACACTAAATAAATACAAAAATTATTTAACCATGATTGAGGCTTTGCCTGGCAGCCAGTTGTTTCAACACCTTTATCTGGTTGACGAGAATGGTCAAGAAATTGATGCTACGAAAGGCGGCGATTTGTCTTGCGCGTTGGTGGTTAGTTGGATCTTGCATGGTTTTGGTTGGATTGATTCGCCGCATGCCACGGTGAATTCTACGCTGAAGGCCATGGTTGAACACGGCTGGCGTGAGACTAGCGAACCTAAGCCTGGAGACGTTGTTCATTGGCCACCGAATCACCACGGCATTGCGCACGTTGGTTTTTACTTGGGTGATGGAAAATTCATCAGCAATAATGATGAGGCGAAAACGCCAATTTTGCACGACGAAATTCATTACGGCAATCCGCCGGATGCTTTTTATACGCGGGAATACGACGTTTAGCGCCAGATTGAAAATCCGCGACCAGCGAAGGCTTTGTTGAATAATTCCGCCGGAATAAAAGACGGCGCGGATATTTCTGCGGGGTCGTGAATATAGACCCCTACTAAATCACCGCCCTCAAATTTAGCGCCGACTACTAAAACTAAATGTCCGCCCCTTTTTTCACTTAATTCACCACGTAAAATTTTTGGATTAACCGAAGCCACCACAAAACGGCCTTTTTTTAGTTTAGTTATCTTGTCTTCAATATTCAACTCACGATGGGTTTGACCGTGTAAGCCGAGACCGCGCGCCAGTTTAACTAGTGGCGTGTATCTCCAATCGTAGTTTTCGTTAACGCCGCCGGCTTCCACAGCCTGTTTTGTAAGATTAGCCACGCTAATTTCTAAAAGTTCATAAGCATCCAAAACCATAGCCAAACAAACGAGGCCGCACAACCGCGACGACCAAAAATCATAGTCCGCGTCACTGAAACCCAGTTTCTTTGCCGAATCATATTGAGAAATGTGATTTGGTTTTGGTGAGATAAAAAAATCCATAAAGCTATTTTAGCACAATACGGATAAACTTTCTAAAGTACAGTAAAGATGCGGGCACTATTGACAAAACCAGTATTCTTTGCTATAATACAAAAATAGGCTTGGTATGTTTGTTTACACACCAAAGACGACCAGGCGCGCACGTTGTGCTTTGGGTCGTCTAGGATTTTAATACCGTTTGCTTGTAAAACGTCATTATACAACCACCGCTATGGTTGGCCGCTATAAGGAATTAAAAAATAAATTGATTCTCTATAGTGGCCAGTTATGGAATTGGGCTGCGTTAAGCGTGTCAAAAAGTCAGGGCTTGGGTTTTTAGCGTTTGATTACCCGGGCCAGCGCTCTTGCGAGAGCGTTTAACCAAAAGGAGGCTTGCAATGTCGGAGGTGGAGATGGTTACGCTTAAGACGGGCGTGGAATTACCAGCAGTTGTTGTAAAAGCAGTGATGATTGTGTTGCGTTCGTTGCCTGAAGAAGGCGTAGTAGGAGTTATAAAACTTTATGAACTGGCGAAAAAATGTCGAGATTCTGACCACTAGATGTTTGGCTCAATTAGCGCGGATCTCATATCTGCAGGACTTCTTGAAAAAGACGGACAACCGCATAGTACGGTGCGAGACATAGTTCTTGCGGCGGTTGAAGACGAGGGCCTTGATATGCGTTTGACTTCGCCAGTGGCAGAAAATTAAGCTGACTAGACGTAGAAACAGTAAGCGCAAAGCGCCTTGTAATACAAGGCGCTTTTAAATTACATTTGAAGCATTTTTTAACGCGGAGTTTATCGGCGCGTAGTTAAATCATACAGCGCAACGCCCGTAGCGACGGCGACGTTGAAGGATTCTTTTTGACCGCGCATGGGAATTTCTATTAAATCGTCGCAAAGTTGGCGGAGCTGATTTTCTATGCCGCCGACTTCTTCTCCGAGCAGCAAAGCAATTTTCCCGCTCGGTTTATAATCTGGCAGCAAAATCGCTCGCGCGTCTTGCTCGAGTCCGACTATCCGCCAGCCGTCTTTTTTTTGCTCGGCAATTTTTGCAATTAAATCTGGCACATACTCACTCACTACTATTTCTTCCGCTCCAAGCGCTGTTTTGTGAATTTGTTTTGACATTTTTTGACGTACGTGCGGTAGGTTGCTGTGCCAATTCGGCGTGTATCCAGAAAGGTAAATTTTGCGTACGCCAAAACCTTCAGCGGTGCGAAAAATCGAGCCCAAATTTAAAACAGACCGAATATTATGCGCGATAATCACGATTTCCACGGATTAATTTTAACACTTATTGCGACAGAATGATAATAGAATGCTCCGCTAGCGGAATGCACAAGGCGTTTTCGTCGTTAGTTTCTGCGTAATCGAAAACCATGTCGGGAAATTCTGGATGATAGCCACTCCAACTGGAGTTGAATTGCACCGAGAGAATGCCAGAAAATGGCAACTTCAGTTCATATTCATCGAACCTGTTTTCGCCAAAATTAGCGATAATAATGCAATTTCCACGCGTGTAAGCCACGACGTTATTTTCTTTGTCTGTGTGAAATACCTCAAAAAATCCGCCAGTCAATCCTGCGGTGTTGCCGAAAGTGTTTTTGCGAAGATTAAGCAGGTGGCGAAAGGCCAGGGTAATGTTGGGCCAAAACGCTCGCTGAACATCCCAGTCTAACGGCTCAAGAGAGCTAAACTCGCCAGGTTGCATAAATTCTTGACCAGCCAGCAGCATCGGTGGGCCAGGAGCAGTCAGGGTAATGCCAGCAGCCAGCAATAGTTTTTGTTGCGCCCATAAACTTGTGGGATTCGACGAGTCAAAATCAACGTCCAGGCGCCTACCGCCATCAGAGCGCGAGGCGGTGTCATGACTCTCAGAGTAAATGATTTTTTGACGGAAATCGCCATTATAATAACTCTGCATCTCTTTTATCATATTATCGACATCTTGCCATTTGCCGACGCCAAAACTCTCTCGAATTTTGCTAGGAAAGCCCAAACCCCACTGAGCATCAAACCCAGCACCACCGTCATTTATTGGTTTTGTCAGGTAGTCATTGAGCGAGGTGTCCTCAGCAATCACCACGGCACGCGAGTTTAGTTTATGTACCAATTGCGTGATGTCTTGCAGTAGTTTCCAGCCTTCAGGATTGGCGGCGTCAGGATTTTCGGTGCCATCAAAACTGCGAATGTGATGCGTAGAGTCCAATCTCAGCCCGTCAACTTTGAACTCTTCAATCCACATGCGCACGTTATCCAAAATGAACTGCCTGACTTCTGGTCGGCCATAATCGTAGCGCGGCCCTAGCCACGGCGTGTCAGCTCGCCCATCATTGTAAAAGTAAATTCCGCCGTGATAGCCTTCGTTCCAACCGTCAAACTGCCACAGGTCATTATGATCAATCGCGGCGTGGTTATACACTACGTCGACAATTACGCCGATGCCATGTTTATGAGCCGAGCGCACAAAGCGCTGAAATTCAATTCGCCCGCCAAAACGTTCTTCTATGCTAAACAGATGCGACGGACTATAGCCGCGATCGTTATAATACGGCGTTGAATTGATGGGCATAACCTCGATCATATTAATGCCGAGATTTTTCAGATATCCCATTTTTTTGATAATTTCATTGAAGGTGCCCGGATGACCAGGGAAAGGCTGGGCGAAAGTGCCGACGTGCAGTTCGTAAATTATTTGTTTATCGCGCGGCACGGCGCGGAATTTTTTTTCTGGCCATCGGAAAGTGTCTTTGATAATCAGCCCGCAACCATCGTTCGAAGAAGTCAAAACTCGTGCATACGGATCGTTGCGATAAATGATATTGTCCCAGGGATCTTGGATTTTATATTTGTAACGCATGCCGGGGTGTGCCGAGCCAATTTTGGTTTCCCAAATGCCTGGCTCGATGGAAATCATTTCGTAATCAGCAAATTCGTTGTCGTTTTCTTCTAAAAAGACCCAGACTTTTTTGGCATTTGGTGCCCAAACCACAAAATCCACGTAGTTTTTCTGCACTGTTGAGCCAAACGGCATCCCACCCTTATCCATCATTTTCTCTTAAAAATTCCTTTGACTTTAGTAAATATCAGTCTGCGACGCTTTTTGTCTCTCAGGACGTGAATAATGGCCGGCAGCAGCGATAAGATGACTATTAGAACGATGAGCGGCATGATATACAGGTCAATTTGCTCGGGGTCAATCAGGTAGCCGAAACTTTTGAACAGGTAATAGCCAGCTAGGGTAAAGCCGACAGTCCAAATCAGCGCGCCAAAAATGTTATAGGCGATAAACTTTAAATAGTTCATCTTAGAAATGCCAGTTACTATGGGGTTGAAGGTACGGATTATGGGCATGAATTGCGCCAAAACTACGGCAATGGGGCCGTGTTTTTCGTAGAACTGCTCGGACATTCGCAGGTATTCTTGTTTGAAAATGCGGGAGTCTTTTTTGCGGAATAGTTTACGCCCCACTTTGTAGCCGAAAAGATAACCAACAGAATTGCCGAGAACCGCAGCCACAAAGAATAAAATCGACAACAGGGCAATGTCAACAGGCAAAACCCCTAGTCCAGTCAGAGCGCCAGCTGTGAACAGCAGCGAGTCGCCAGGCAGGAAAAACCCCACCATTAGCCCGGTTTCAGCAAAAATAATCAGGCATACCGCGTAACCTAAAACCGACAAGACTACCTCTAAACTGACTCCTGGAATCATACTCCCTAATTCTAGCACAAAAAAGCTTAAACAAAAACACTTGACATAAGCGTTCTATTGTGCTAGAATTGGAACGTTATGAGGATAAGTTCACAACACTATATTTTTAACGCCAAGACCAATGTGGTGCTTTTTGCCATGTTGCCGGTCAATTGGCACAAAATAGTGTGAGACTTATCTTAATCTAATTACTCAAAATACGAAGCTAGATGAGTCTCCGACAAGGAGACTTTTTATAAAAAACTAATAATTAAAGCAATCCTCTCGGAGGTTCAACTAGCTGCATATCAAAATGTCAGCTAGTACTTTAACGAATTATTTTTGACCAAACTATTTTTCACAAAGAAGGGTTGCAAGCCATTTTTGAAGTATTTATTTCAGAGAAAGGAAAAGAATATGGATAGGACGATAAGGAAAGTCAAAGGAAGTCTGAGGTTGATAAGCCTCGAGTCGGTCATCACGGCGACGTGTTTGGCCATGCCGATTATGGCGCCGTTTTTCAATTCCATAGGCATGGATCAAGGGCAGATTGGTTTGAGCCAAGCAGTGTTTACGATCGTGATATTGGTGCTAGATGTGCCAGCTGGCTGGATTGCTGATAGGTTCTCTCGAAAATGGGCGAATATCTTGGGCGATTTTGGCGCAGCGTTGGGATTTTTGTTCTACGCGCAAGTCGACAGTTTTGCAGGAGTTGTAGCAGCAGAAGTCATCTTGGGAATCACTTTGTCATTTTCTTCTGGCGTTGACTCTATATTGGTAGAGGACTACACCAACAAAATTGGCGACAGTTTTCAAGAGAGATGGGCGCGCATCGTCAAGTGGCGAGCGGTTGCCCAAATAGCCATTTTGGCAATAGGCGCTCCTCTGGGAGCTTATGATTTTCGGTTGGCTATCGCCGCCAGCAGCGCAGTGTATTTTGTCGGCGGTTTTGTTTCGCTGTTCTTGCTGGACAGCGAAGAGAAACATCGGCCGTCGCACAGAAATTTTCTTGTTGATATCAAAACCGTTATTAAAGACGGACTTTGGAAAAACAAGGATTTGCGCTGGAAAACCATTGCCTATGCGGTAGCTACCGAAATCACTCACCCGACTTTATGGGTGCTTACGCCGTTGCTGTTACTAGCGGGCGTACCGATGATTTTGGTGGCTAGCAGTTGGATACTCAATTCAATCGCCGAAGCCATAGCCGCAGAGTTAGTGCAAAAACGTAATAAGAAAATCGCGGCGTGGCCAGCTTGGCAAAAGTTTGTTTTGCCAATTTTGGTGGTGTCGGTCGGATTCGCTACAATATGTGTGCACCTATCGCTGATCACGGTTTGGCTATACGCTGTAGCGGGATTTGCTCGAGGCTGGACCTCTAGTGTCATTCAGCCGATGGTTCAAGAAGGACTGGCGGCTGACGTCAAGACTACGTTGATGTCTTTTGCGAAGTGCCTTTGCCGCTTGATTTACGTGCCTTTGGTCTGGCTGTTCGGGTTGGTTGGCAATGCTGATCCGCGCTGGTCGTTAGCTTTGTGTTTGGTAGTTTTTCTACCAGCATCATTTATCATCGTTCGAAAGCTCAAAAGATAATTCACCCCCAAAAGCCCAGTGATAAATGTGTCGCTGGGCTTTTACTCTGGTGCGTGTTAAAATGAAACAGTGAATAAGAGTTTGGAAAAAAAGTTGAAAAATCTGCCGAACGGGCCGGGAGTTTATTTTTATAAAGATGCGAAGGGCGAGGTGATTTATGTGGGCAAGGCGAAAAATCTGCGCCATCGAATTTCAAGTTATTTTCAAAATAAAAATCATGATTTAAAAACGCAAAAATTAGTTGCGGAGATTGTCGATCTAGAAATTCAAGAAGTCGAAACTGAGTTTGACGCGCTGTTTTTGGAGTCGGAAATGATTAAGCGCTATATGCCGCGGTTCAATATTTTGCTGCGTGATGATAAGTCGCAGATTTTTGTGCGGGTAGGGCTAAAGGACGTTGTGCCAAACGTGACTTTTGTGAGAGATCCGCTAGACGACGGAGCGGAATATGTTGGCCCGTTTTACTCGTCCATACCGATAAAAAAAGCTCTGCGTGTTTTGCGGCGAGTTTTTCCGTATTACACAACCAAAACTCTGCCGAAGTCGAAATTGGATCGCGATTTGGGGTTGGTGCCAGAGGCTAATGATGAGAATTATATTAAAGACCTTAAAAAACTTTTGTCATATTTGAGGGGAAATCGCAAAGCATTACTGCGAGAAATGGAAAGAGAAATGAAGGTCGCTGCTGCGAGGCATGATTTCGAGACGGCGGCTATTTTGCGTAATCAAGTTATGAGCCTCAAAGAATTTGATAGTCGCATACTTTTTGGCTCGGAAGAGTTCGTGGATATTTCTAAGGACAGGGGGCTAGCGGGATTGGCGAAAATTTTGGAGCTTGACGCGCCGCCGCGCCGCATTGAGGCGTATGACATTTCGCACACTGGCGGTCAAAATGTTGTGGGGTCTATGGTGGTGTTTAGTAACGGCTTGGCCGACAAAGCGCAGTATCGCAAGTTTAAAATTTCGTGCGAAAAAAATGATGATTTTGCGGCTTTAACTGAAGTACTGAAAAGGCGTTTTTCTGGACGACACGCTAATTGGCCGATGCCAGACTTGGTGTTATTGGACGGTGGTGCGCCGCAACTGCGAGCGGTTGAGGGCGTTTTGTGGCCGCTGAATATTCCTTGCGTTGGCGTGGCTAAACGCAACGAAGAAATTGTTGTGCCGAAAGTTTTTTCGTCTAACGGAGCTGCTGCAGATTTTGTCAAAATTAATTTGCACGGCGCTCAACATAACACCGCGCATGCTAAAAATCTCATTGGCGCCAGCAAAGACTATGATGACGTAGTTAAACTTTTTCAGCGAATTCGTGATGAAGCCCATCGGTTTGCGGTTAATTATCACACTTTACTGCGTGGCAAAGGTATGTTAAAATAGGGCAAACTAACGAGAGGAAAGAGTATGATTCATGAAATTTTAACTTGGGTAATGGGCGTCAGCGCTTGCTTGATGATTTTAGCGATTTTGCTACAGGCGCGCGGTGCGTCGCTCGGAGCTGGTTTTGGTTCAAGCGGTGAGTTGTTCACCACGCGCAGAGGCGTTGAGAAGAATCTTTATGACACGACCATTGTTCTGGCGGTGATTTTCGTGGCCAGCATTTTAGTTAACTTAGTTTTAGGTTAGGGCATTGAAGAAAAAACAGACGGAACCAAAACAAACCGTGGCTCCTGTCGCGGTTGATGATTCTGGTGGCGGTTTAAAAGACAAACTGCCAGACACTAAAAATGTGAAGGCAAGTTATCGTCGCTTGGAGCGGGTGTCTGTTACCCACATCTACAAATTTGTAATCATGCGCTGGAAGCGTCTAACTCGCGTGCGAGAACACCTAGCTGGTTGGCTGGTGATTGTTTTGTTGCTGCTTGTGTCAGTAGTCGTGCAGGGCGTTCTGACAGAGAACACAGTGATGAGTACGGCCGGGGTGAGCGGTGGCGTGTATTCCGAAGGCGTGGTTGGTGAGGTGCATAATCTTAATCCAATTTTCGCTGAGAGCGATACTGAAAAAGCATTGTCGCGACTGATGTACAGGGGGTTGTTCACGTACGATCCGTACGGTAGTCTGCAGCTGGATATTTTAGAAAGATACACCATTAGCGCTGACAGTAAAAGTTATGAATTTACGCTCGGCAATATTTTGCGCTGGAGCGATGGTCGGGAAATTGTAACAGACGACGTGATTTTTACGATTGACTCTATCAAGAATTCGGCGCTGGCTTCGCCTTATCGTAAAAGTTTTAGTAAAATAACGGTTGAAAAAATTGACAACAAAAAATTCACTGTGCGCACTTCGCTACCAACGAACACCTTGTTTGACTTGCTAATTATTGGCATTTTGCCTAAACATCAACTAGCGGACATAGGCACGCTAAACATACGAGGGTTTTATGATCAACAGCCAGCGGTTGTTTCTGGCCCCTATCAGTATGTCGGCCAAACCGCAGCCAGCGAGACAAACTCGACGATTACCTTTAGCGTAAATGACAACTATCGTCGTGCCAAACCGCATATTCCACTTATCAAAATTCATACCTTCGCGGATTCTAGCCATTTGAAACAAGCTATTGCGAGCGGCGATATCAACGCGGCGGCGGGTTTGAGCCGAGATGATGCAGCCGAAATACCAAAATATTCTAGCCTGAAATTAATTCAAGAAACCCTGCGCGACGGTGTGATGGCTTTGTTTAATACTCATAGTTTAGACTTAAGTCAGCGACGTGCGCTGCGCCTAGCAGTTGATCGAGAGGCGGTTTTGGATATGGTAGCGGTAGATGGCGTGAGGCCGCAGGCGCTAGACGCACCGACCTTTGGCGAGTTTGATACTGGCCAGCCAAACCGTAGCGTAGAAGAAGCGGAACGTATATTAGATGCTGCGGGCTGGAACAAAAGTCAGGACGGGGTGCGGGTAAATTCCGCCGGCAAAAAATTTGAGATATCATTTGTAGTGGCGTCGGGAACTAGTTATGCTGGCGTGGCAGAAATATTATCAAAAAATTGGCGCGATATTGGCATCGCCGTGAACTTGAATTATGTAGATGTCAAACAATTGCAAGCTAGCTATATGGTGCCGCGCAGCTACGATGTTTTGCTGACTCAGTTAAAATTCGGCGCGTATGACGATTCATCAGCATATTGGCATAGTTCTGGGGCTAACCCGGTCGGCACAAATTATTCTAATTATAGCTCTTCAATGGCCGACCTAGCCATTAACGCAGCGCAAGTAGCTAAAACTGAAGAAGAACGCAACGCGCGTTACGAGGAATTTTTACAGCAATGGGTCAGCGACGCGCCAGCAGTAGCGCTGTACAGTCCGATGTTTTACTACGCCGCCAACAAAGGCATCAACACGCTAGCGGGCGGTCTAATTATTGATGCTAGTTGGCGATTTTCAGAGCTGACAAATTGGACCGTGCTCAGCCAGTCCGTTTTTAGAACGATCTAAACGTGCGGAATATCTGTATAATCGGCAATGTCGTGGTTGGTGGTGACCAGATTTTGTAGGTCAAGTTCGCGCACATCGCGATGCCCCATGGCGCCAGTCATGGTTTTTAATTCTTGATTGGAAATGCCCAGATAATTTTCGACCTTCTTTGCATCTGCCAGGTCGGAATCAGTCGCCAGAGCGGTCAATACACTGGTGGCTACAGCTACGGCGTCGGCGCCCATGCTCAGAGCCTTAGCGAAATCTGACGAAATACGCAGCCCACCAGTCGCAATTAAATCGATAGCTAACTTGTTCTCGTCCAAAAATTTACGAGCGCGAGCCAGGGCGTACACAGTGGGGATACCAGCAGCGTCCCGCCAAATTTTCGGCGCTGCGCCAGTTCCACCTCCGCGTCCGTCAATGGTTACAAAATCTGGCTGAGCAATTTTCACCCACGCCAAATCAGCTTCAACATCATTGGCGGCAAGCTTGATACCAATTGGTCTGCCGTCAGATTTTTGCCGCAGCTCATCGACCAGACCTTTCAAGTCCTCGGGCGAATTAATGTCCGTGAAGGCTGGCGGGGCAATTATATCTTCACCCGCTTTCTTGCCGCGTATTTTGGCAATTTCTTCGGTAACCTTAGCACCTGGCAGATGGCCGCCCAGACCAGGCTTCGCAGATTGGCCAATTTTTATTTCAATAGCGCCAGCGCGTTTGAGATTTTTGTCGGTCGCTGAATACTTGCTCGGCACATACTCAAAAATATAGCGCGAATTTTCCGCTATTTCGCCTTCGTATATGCCGCCCTCGCCACTGCCGATTCCTACACCAACAGCGTTCGCTCCGCGAGCAATGGCAGTTTTTTGCTCGCCAGTCAGCGCGCCATGGCTCATGTGCGAAACGATAATCGGGCAGGATAGTACCAGAGGCTTTTTCGCCAGGCGACCAATCACTGTTTCGGTTTTGACTTCGGTCGGGCTCTCAAGCGGCTTACGATTTAGCTGGCCGCCAATTAGCAAAATATCGCTCCAATTAGTTACATTGATTTTAGTTCCCGACGGTTCGATCACGCTCTCGCCAGTGGCGGCGATTGTTTGAATATAAGCCATGTTATCTTCGAGCGATGCGTTTGGCGCTTCGTGGGATTTAGGCCCAACAGTTTCTTCAGCAATTGGCTCAAACAGGGACTTAGGCGCACCACAAACAGGGCAAACCCAATCGTCGGGAAGGTCAGAAAAATCTGTACTTTCGACTGATTCATCATAGTTTTGGCCACACATTTTACATCTGTAAATCATTTATCCTCCTTTAATTTATTTTCAAGCGTCCGCAGACTTCCCTGCCAAAAACAGGGAAGAGCCAAACGGTCTAGTAGTTCTCTGCTCGTACTTCAAAAAAGCTTTGCGTGTGCCCGCAAACAGGGCAAACTCCAGGGGCTGTCGTGCCGAAATGCAAATGCCCACACTTGCCGCACTTCCACATCACGTCGCCATCTTTTTCGAAAACTCGGTCTTTTTCAATATTTTCTAATAGTTTAAGATAACGCTCCTCGTGAGATTTTTCGATTTCGCCAACCTTTTCAAACTTAAAAGCCAGCTCGTCGAAGCCTTCCTCCTTGGCCTCCTTCGCCATGCGAGCGTACATATCCGTCCACTCATGATTTTCGCCCGCCGCCGCATCGGCCAAGCCAGCTTTGACTTCTGGCACTTCACCGTCATGCAGCGCCTTAAACCACAGCTCGGCGTGTTCTTGCTCATTGACCGCAGTTTCTTCAAAAAAATTGGCAATTTGCTCAAAACCCATTTTACGAGCTTTGGCCGCATAGAAAGTATATTTATTGCGAGCTTGCGATTCGCCAGCAAACGCCTCCATTAAATTTTTCTCTGTTTTAGTGCCTTTTAGATTTTTCATTATTCTTCCTTTCTGATTTGTTACATTTGTGACATATTCCGCTCGCCAATAGCTGATAGTCATTTAGTTTAATTTTACCACCTTTTTCAACTTGTCGCTTTAAAATTTTGGACAGTCTTACTGTGATGTCATAAATTTCACCGCAACTTTCGCAGAGCGCATGGATATGTTCATTGGCTGTTGCGTCGTAGTGGTCTGGTTCACCTGGAACCGTAAATTTATGAATTAAGCCTTCCTTGGTTAAATTTTCCAGATGACGATAGACAGTCGCTAGGCTAATACGCGGACATTTTTGGCGGGCGCTGAAATGAACCATCTCGGCCGTGGGGTGATCAAAACGGTGTAGAACATCATTTTTGACTACATCGCGCTGAATGGATTGCTTCTGCATGAACGAGCCTTTCTGGCTGGTGATAAGCCAATTAATTTTAGTAATTTAATCACTCAGCCTTTACGTTTATATTATTTAATAATAATAACTATTATCATTATTAATATAACAAAACATAATATAAAATGCAAACTTTTAAAATAATTAAAAAATAAAATATTGCCTAGCGGCTCCCCTTTTTCGTGAACCTGCTATTTTTCTCTTTCCAAATCTCCAGAACGTGTTAAAATTAAATTATCTGGGTGTGGCGCAGTTGGTAGCGCGCGGCGTTCGGGACGCCGAGGTCGTCAGTTCAAGTCTGATCACCCAGACCATTTACCGACAGCAGATTTATGTTATAATAAAAACATGAAATACGCTTTTGTGTCGCTGAGCGTTTTGGCGGTCTGGATAGCCATAATATTGGTGGTATATTTTCTGCAATATGAAGGAGTACTCTTGCCGCTGCTAGCCATTTTTATGACCGTGGCGTTGTTCATTATTGGTTTCGTGAGGAAAAAATGATGTCCGGTCGCACCGTGCAGTTTGCCAGACTGGCTAAAAAAACTTGCTAAAATTCAATTGTCAAATTCACCCAACAAACAGACCGAATACAAGCGAACGCTGTTTTATGAAATGAAAAACATGGGCGGCGTTTATTTTAAGTGTTTGCAGATTTTAGCGGTGAATAATAAATTTCTTGAGGGGTGGGCTGGGCCTGCCGAAATGACTGTCTTCAACCAAATTCCAACCGAGACTATTGACGTTAGCCAGCACATAGACGTTTCGGCGTTTTCGCATTATGGCACGGAGCCTTTTGCAACGGGTTCATTTGCGCAAGCTTATAAAGGCCGGTTGAAAACTGGTGAAACGGTCGCTATAAAAATTTTGCGCCCTAGTATTAGCAACCACCTTGACCAAGATTTGCGCTATCTGCGTCGTTTGGCGGGTTTGTTCACTAAGTTTATAGTTAGCCCTATTGTGAACTATCAAGATGTTATTGATGAGTTTTGCAAGACTTGTGTCCTGGAGACAGATTATAGTCGTGAAATTGCTAATATGGAATATTTTCATAAGTTTTATCAGGGTCATCCGCTCGTTGTTATACCTAAAGCCTACAGAAGCCTATCTAGTTCAAATGTCATAGTGCAGGATTTTATTGACGGCCCAACTTTTGCTGATGTTTTGTCCGCCACTGTAAATCAGCCAGCCACCGAGATAGCCAAGCGAATGACGGGCTCTGATTTATGGTCGCAGCTGGCGGTAGCTGGTGGCGAGGCGTTGCGCATGGCCATGCAAGCCAACTATGTTTTTGGCGATCCGCATCCTGGCAACATTAAGTTGTTGCCAAACAATAAGATTGCTTTTATTGACTTTGGTATTATCGCCAATAAACCAATTAGCCAGGCGGCTTTTCGGGACTGGGTTAAGGCTTATCGTAATATTTTAGACGGTTCGGGGGGCTTACATAAATTAATCGAGACAACACTGATGTGTTTTTCGCCAGATTTTGCTACTGCTCTGAACAATTGCAGTTTTGATGCTGCCCAACCAGTCTTAAGTGTGTTGGCGGAGGCAGTAACGTCCAAGTTTGACAACATGAAAGACGACAGGGCCGTCCGAGATTTGGCTGACAATGGACATTTCTTTCGTTTGCTAACAGAGGTGCTTGATGGCGGTAATGCGCTGAACGTTAGACTCGACATGTCTGGTTTCCAACTGCTCAAAGCCATGCAATCGTTTCTTGGTTCACTTACGGTTTTAGACGATCGCGAAACGCGTGATAAATTTGCATCAGCTATGCTGGCGGCTATGAACTACGCGCTTTCGTACGCCGAAGCTTATGGTGTCAAGAACGATATGCCAACAAAATCGCGTTTCAGTCTCGGCGAGAGCTATGAATTATTGCTAGAAACCTTTTCATCTCTAGCTGAGAGTGATCAGTTTATCTTTGAGCGCGTAAGTGGTAGAATGTTAATATGAACAGGAGTTTTATGAAGAACTTGGTTTTGCATGTCAAATATCCTTATACTGCCGCAACCATCGCGATTATGTGGCTGGGCGTGGCGGTGATTATTGGCTTGCAACAATCGCTCAACGCGGAGTTGTTGATAGCGGTTACTGCGGTTAGCAGTTTGGTGGTAGCTGCCATCGGTTTTGCGGCGCCGAAGTAGATTATTAAGCGGTGCCTCTTTTTTTCGAGCGTGTTTTATGGTAGGATAAAAGAGTAATATCAACTTTCGGGCGCGTATCAACAAAAACGCGCTCTCAAAATCCAGGGAAGGAGAGCAAATGAAGGAATATGAACTGACGATTTTGATACGTTCCGATTTAGAGTCGGACGTCAAAAAAGTTTTGGATAAGGTCGGTAAAGTTATTACCGACAATAAAGGCAAGGTGGTCGCAACAACAGAACAGGGCAAAAAGCGCTTAGAGTACAAAATTAAAGACGAAACGCACGCGATTTTTTATCTGTTGACGTTGGATTTGCCAGCCGAGGCTGTAGGTAAAATTGATGCCACATTGAACATCACGGAAGATGTAATCAGACATCTTGTCGTTAAGGTTGATGCCAAGAAAAAGGCGTTAATTGAAGAAGCAGCTAAGGTTGAAAAAACCGAGGAATAAGAAAGGAGCTAGAGATGGCATTTAATAAGGTAATATTACTAGGAAATTTAACAAGAGATCCGGAGACGCGTTCGACATCTGGTGGCGCGAGCGTGACGAATTTTTCGGTAGCTGTCAATGAAAGCTGGGTGGATAAATCTGGCGAGAAACAAGAGCGCACCAGTTTCATTGAGTGCGAAGCTTGGGGTCAAAGAGGTGAAACCATTGCGAAGTACTTCACCAAGGGACGGCAAATTTTGGTAGAAGGTCGTTTGCGTCAAGACACTTGGGAGGATAAAGATACCGGCAAAAATCGTTCGGCTATTCGCGTGGCGGTGGACAGCTTTAGTTTTGTCAACGATGGCAAGAGCGGTGCTGGTAGTGGTTCGGGCTCTGGTAAATCTAGCACCGAAGAAATTAGCGACGAGCCGATTAATTTGGATGATATCCCGTTTTAGGAAGAGGAGAATATGGCAAAGAAATTTGTAAAAAAACAGTTACCGAAGTTTTTTGACTATAAAGACGTTGAAACTTTGAGAAAATACATGGATAGTTACGCTCAGATTATGCCGCGCACAGCGACTGGGCTGAACGCTAAAATGCAGAGCGAGCTAGCTCGCGAAATTAAGCGCGCTAGACATTTGGGTCTGCTGCCGTTCGTGTCGAACGACTAGGGGGCATAGGTTGTGGCGAAATAGCGTCTACTGAGGGCGCTATTTCAATAGCTAGAACAGCAATTAGCACTCGAGACTTGCAAGTGCTAATTATTTGTGTTAGACTTGTCTAAGTTATGAGCGAAAAAAGAGATTACTACGAAGTTTTAGGTCTTGCTAAGAGTGCTTCGGTTGATGAAATTAAGAAAGCTTATCGCAAGGCGGCGGTTAAGCACCACCCCGACAAAGGCGGTGACGAAACCAAATTTAAAGAGGTGAGCGAGGCGTATGAAGTTTTAAAGGATCCAGCTAAAAAACAGCGCTATGATCAATTTGGGCATGCTGGCGTCGCAGGGGGCGCGGCATCTGGCGGTAATCCATTTGAGGGCTTTAACTTTAACGGCCAGAATATTAATTTTGATTTCGGTGGTTTTAATGGTGGCGGTTTTGGTGGTATTGAAGACATTTTTGATATGTTCACGGGCGGTGGATTTTCGCGTCAGCGCGCGCGCGGCGCCGATTACCAGACTAGTGTAACTATTGATTTTGAAGAGGCAATTTTTGGCACCGAAAAAACGGTTGGCGTCCGTACTGGCGATCACGTCAAGATAAAAATTCCGGCGGGTATTGATGATGGCATGCAGATTCGTCTGGCTGGTAAGGGCGGCGAGCCCAGAGGCGATGGCGGCGCACCGGGAGATTTATACGTGGCGATTAGTGTGCGTCCGCACAAGAAATTCACGCGCGAGGGCAGCCTTATCCTGTCGCAAGAAACTATTTCTATGGTTGACGCGGCTCTCGGGTGCGAGCTAGAGGTCGCTACTGTAGACGGCCCTGTGGTGATGAAGGTGCCGGCTGGTACTCAGTCGGGTACGGATTTTAAGCTGTCTGGGCATGGTGTACCGCTCATTCGCTCTGATGGTCGTGGCCCGCAAATTGTTACTATTCAAGTAGAAACTCCGCGCAACCTGACTAAAAAGCAAAAAGAACTGCTGCAAGAGTTTGAGGGCAAAAAGCGCCGCGGACTTTTTGATTTTAACTAATCATAAGCAGCTTGTTTTTATGGTTAAAATGTGGCAAAATTGAACCATGCAGCCCGACGTAGATGCAGAGGTGGATGCTTACGGCGAAATTCTGAAAGAGCTAAAACCAACGACGGCCAGTAGCAAGGCCGAAACTTTGGAGTATCCACAACTAAAAACCGAAAACTTTGACAAAGACGAGGGTGGTTTTGAGGCGGAACATCAAGAAATCAATGATGAATTGATTCGCTTGAAACGTCAGGACGTGCGCAGCAAAGTGAAACACTTGGAACTTTTGGCCAAGCACGCCAACGACGACTCGATTCCGGTGGATAATCGGCAATTCGCAGCTGATGAATTTACTAAAATTAGCATCAAAATGTACGGTGAGCCAGACCCTGAGGTTGCTGGGAAAATACTGAATGAAGGACTAGTTGAATTTTACGGAAAATATGACGATATTCGCACTTTGGTCAAGAGTTATCTGCACGGCGAATATCCCGGCCTGTTTGATTTGTTCGGCGATGATAATCAGCGGTGGGTTGGGCCATCCGAGATTGCGGAATTATTCGAAAAGGGTTTAAATTATCTGAAGAGTCAAAATCAAAAAGATTGGGGGGATTGGCAAGTTCTACAGGTTGATTCGGATAAATTGAGCGTCAGTAGATCTAGCAAGACCATCTGCGTGGGCTTGCATCGTTCCAGCGACAAACTAATTACTGTGAAGGGTCTGTTCGCGCACGAAGTTCTGCGCCACGCTCGTACGGCCATTAATGGCGCGAAGTTGGACTCGCTTTTGAGCTCTGGCTTGCCTGATCATGTGCCGGCGGAAGAAGGGTTTGCTACCATCAACGAATTTGCTATTGCCGATAAAATACCAGATAAACTGGTGGATAGATATGTGGACATATCGGCGGCGCTGGGTCAGCTAAGGGTTACTAGCGGTAACCACATTCGCATCAAGCGTTCGAAGCTGGTATTGGCGGTGATTGAGCGTTTGCGACGACGCTATCCTGATAAATCTCAGGACGAAATTGAGAATATCGCCTATGCGCACGTCAACCGCATTTTTCGAGGCACCCCTGGCAATGACGCAATATCGGGCGTGTTCACCAAGGACGTGGTGTACTTTAACGGTTTTATAGATATGCTGAAATATATTCGAGCGGAGTTGGACGGCGGTAAAAGTATCAAAGAAATCATGAAATTTGTTGAACTCGGTAAATTTGACCCCACGAACTCTGACCACGTGGACTATGTGAAAAATAAGTTGAAACAAGCGTAAAACATTGTGTTTTTATGGTTAATATGGTATAATAGGAAGATATGAAGAAGCCAAATGTGATAGGTTGTTTTGAACGGGTTAGTTTCCCGGATTTTCAGGGCGTCTCGCGTATTGCTAAGATTGACACTGGGGCTTTTACTGGGGCTATTCACGTCTCGGATATCACGGTAGATAAAAGTAAGCATATTCTGAAATTTAATTTATTTGGCAAGAAAAAGTACCACTACGAGGCGACAGTTTATAAAGTTACGCCAGCGCGGGTGGCGAACGGCGAGTCATCCAGGCGCTATATTGTGCCGTTTCGTATTGAAATAGCTGGCGAAATATATGAAATTTTGCTGGCCTTGTCCGATCGATCAGAGATGAAGCGACGAGTTTTGATTGGCCGTCGTTTTCTTAAAAATAATCATTTTATAATAGATACCAACTTGCACAGTGAATTTGATGGGGAGTGGAAAATGAAAGGAGCAAAAGATGAAGATAGCTATTTTGTCAAATGGTAACGTCAACTATTCGACCATACGTCTAAAGCAAGTGGCGGAAGCGCGCGGACACAGCGTGGATATTATTAAATATAAAAACTGTTTTGTGTCAATTGATAGAAAAGATCCTAAGGTGATTTATAAAGGTAAAGACATTGACCTTAAAAGTTACCAGGCGATTATTCCGCGCATTGCCAACTCTATGACTAAATATGGCACAGCGATTGTTCGCCAGCTAGAGCGCGAAGGCATTTTTTCGACGGCGTCGGCGTTGGCCATTCAGCGTTCGCGTGATAAATTGCGTGCCACGCAAATCTTGGCTCGCTCAGTTGACATACCAAAAACCGTTTTTTCGCGCAATTCTATTGACATTGACGGCATTCTGGACGAAGTCGGTGGTATCCCGGTGATTATTAAACTGGCTTCTGGCACGCACGGAAATGGAGTAGTTTTAGCGGAGACCAAAAAAGCCGCCAAATCAGTGCTGCAGGCGTTTTATTTGCGCAACGAAGAAGGCACGAACGTTTTGGTGCAAGAATTTATCAAAGAATCGGCTGGCACGGATATTCGTGTGTTCGTAGTGGGCGGGCGCGTGGTGGCGAGCATGCAGCGTCAAAGTTTGGACGACGATTTTCGTTCAAATTTACATCAGAATGGTTCGGGCACGCGCATTAAATTGACCCAAGAAGAGCGCCGTATAGCAGTCAAAGCCGCTAGGGCCATGGGTTTGTCGGTGGCCGGTGTGGACATTATGCGCTCGGCTAGGGGCCCGTTGGTGCTAGAGGTAAACGCCAGCCCGGGCTTTGGCATTGAAAAAATTACTGGCCGCGACGTGGCTACGCCAATTATTGAATATATCGAACGCAACGCCAAACGCGGCGCCAAAAAAGATAAAATTGGCGCATAATCTCCAATTCGATCGTCTCTTTCGAATTATTCCTGCTGTTATATTGAACAGAGTAGGCTGAATATGTTATACTGGACGGGTATTAACAGAAAGAGGGAGAATGAGTACAAAACAGCAGGTTTTATCTAAGATATTCGGTGACTCACAGAAGAAGGTTTTAAAGCGACTCGACAAAAAAGTTGAAGAAATTAACAAACTCGGTGATAAATACGCCAAGATGAGTAAGAAAGAGCTGGCGGAGCAAACTGACATTTTGAGAGCTAAGTATGGAAAGTTATTTGATAAAAGGGCCGACAAGACCAAGAAGAGCGGCGAGAGCAAAACCAAAAAAACCGACGCGCAAAAAAAAGGCAAAGTTGACGCTGACAAACTTAAAGACAGGCGACTAAATGCCTTAAATGAAATTTTGCCAGAAGCTTTTGCTGTAGTGCGCGAAATGGCAGATCGTGTTTTGAGCCAGCGCCATTTTGACGTGCAGATGATTGGTGGAATTGCGCTGCACGAGGGTAACGTTGCGGAAATGAAAACTGGCGAGGGTAAAACTTTGGTCGCTACAGCGCCGGTCTACCTCAATGCTCTGACTGGACGCGGCACGCATGTAGTGACGGTGAATGATTATCTGGCGCAGCTGCACGGTTGTTGGATGGGTTCGTTGTATCACGCTCTGGGGCTGTCTACTGGTGTGATAATTAACGACGCTAGTTTTGTCTACGATCCAAAATATAAAAATGAGACCCATTATGATTCTCGAATGCAGCAGTTACGCCCAGCCACGCGTAAAGAAGCCTATGCAGCCGACATCACTTATGGCACCAACAACGAGTTCGGTTTTGACTATCTGCGCGACAATATGGTGTCGGACGCTAATCTGTTGCGTCAACGCGAACTCAACTTTGCCATTGTTGACGAGGTTGACTCAATTTTGATTGATGAAGCTAGAACACCTCTGATTATTAGTGCGCCAGCGGCAGAAAATCCAGAGCTTTATATTAAATTTGCCAAAATTGCCAAAACTTTGCAGACCGAACATTACGAACACGACGAAAAGCGACGCACGGTAGTCTTGACCGACGAAGGCGTTGAGCAGGTCGAAAAGATGCTGGGCGTCAAAAATCTCTACTCTCCCGACAATGTGCGTTCGGTTTATCATATGGATCAAGCGCTGAAGGCTGAAGTGGTCTTTCGTCGCGATAAAGATTATGTGGTAACTACTGGCGGCGAGGTGGTAATTGTTGATGAACACACTGGTCGTTTGATGCAAGGGCGACGCTACAACGAGGGGTTACACCAGGCGATTGAGGCAAAAGAAAGCGTGGCGGTGCTGCAAGAAAGTCAGACTTTGGCGACGATTTCTTTCCAAAATTATTTCCGTTTGTACGAAAAACTTTCTGGTATGACCGGCACGGCCTTTACCGAGGCTGAAGAGTTTCAGCAGATTTATGGGCTGGATGTGATTCAAATTCCGACTAACAAGCCGATGATTCGCGTGGATCACGCAGACAAAATTTTCAAATCTGAAAAAGGTAAGATTTTGGCGTTGATCGAAGACGTCAAAGAATATCATAAAGCTGGTAGGCCGGTGCTTATCGGTTCGGCGTCGATTGCCAAAAACGAGTTGATTGGGCACTATCTGGCCAAGGCGGGTATTAAGTACGAGATTTTAAACGCCAAGAACAATGAGCGGGAGGCGCAGATTATTTCGCAGGCTGGCCAAAAGGGCGCGGTAACGCTGGCTACTAACATCGCTGGGCGCGGTACAGATATTATGCTGGGCAAAGGTATTGCTGACAAGGGCGGTTTGGTGGTTATTGGTTCGGAGCGTCATGAGAGTCGCCGCATTGACAATCAGTTGCGTGGTCGTGGCGGTCGCCAGGGCGATCCGGGCGACTCGATTTTTTACGTTTCGACAGAAGACGATTTGATGCGGATTTTCCAGGGCGAACGGGTAGCGGCGTTAATGGAGCGCTTGAATGTGCCTGAAGATACGCCGATTGAAAGTAAGTCAGTCAGCAAAACTCTAGAAGCAGCGCAAAAGCGGGTCGAGGGCTATAACTTTGACACGCGCAAGAACGTGGTGCAATACGACAACGTGATCAACCGTCATCGCAAAGTTGTTTATTCGGTGCGTCGCAAAATTCTTCTCGGGCAAGATATTAAACCCGAGATTGAACGACTGATTGAAGATTTAGTGGGGGCGTTGACAGAGCTGCCGGCTAAAATTAATTCAGGATTTGCCGCACAGTTTAGTGAAATCTTTCCGCTTAGCGAGAAGCATACAAAAGAAATCGGCGCGACAAAAAACGATGACAAACGCACAAAGCGGGCGTTGGAATTAGTTAAAAAAGCTTACGAAAAACAAGAAAAGGAAGTTTCGTCTGAGTTGATGCGCGGAGCGGAGCGTGAAGTTTACATGCAGGTTTTGGACGTTTTGTGGATGCAGCACCTTGAGAATATGCAGCACTTGCGCGAGGGCATTCATTGGCGCAGCGTTGGTCAGCGCGATCCGCTGGTGGAATATCGTCGCGAGTCACAAAAACTGTTTGACTCGCTGCAGCGTAATTTGCAGACTGAAGTTTTGCGAGTAGTTTTCCATTTGCGCCGACGCGATGTTGAGCCAAAAGAAGTTTTAGATAGCGAGTACGATTCAGCTTTGACGCGAGCAGCTGAGACGGCGGTCGAGCGGGGAGTTAACGAGATTGGTCTGCCAGAAAATCACACAGGTGATGCCGATTTTAAGACTAAAAAGACTGCGGTCAAAAAATCCAAAAAGACGGTTAGCAAGAAGAAAAAACAGCAACGCCAAAACCGCAAAAAAGGTCGGCGATAATAGAATAATAAGAAGGAGAATAGTGGGGATGTCACATGAATTTAATAATGGTCAGAATAATCAATTAAAAGAAGCAGAGTTTTTTTATACCGAAAATGGTGCTGCGATATACAGCAAATGTGGCGACATAGTCAGATTAGGCGAAACTGACGAAACGCTAGATCCATGCCTTACTCGCGACTTAATGGGCGGCGTCACCAAGTGCAGAACTGTCGCGATTAAATTTCAAAACCGTCAACCTGCCATTATTTCTGATGGTATGTTCGTAGATTTAGAAACGGGCCAAGCTATAGACCTCTTTGGGGCCAGAGGAGACGATCCGACTTTTAGGTTTCCTGATATAATGATTGGTTATTCTCTAGACCTATTTGGTGGCCTAGCTGCTCCTGGCGGAAAAAAATACGAGAACTCTGCGTCTGTTGAGGGCGTTGCAGTGTTTGGCGCGCGAACGGAGTGTAATGCGCCTACCTACGCGGGCGCCAATGAACTAAGATATGAAAGTATAATAAGACACAGGATATCTGATAGTCCCAATGCGCGCACAATACGTGGCTGGAGACCGAAACCGTGATATGATTTTAGCGATTAAGACAAATTTTGAGCCAGTGGAGATTTATGTTTTGGACGATTCTGGTAATATCTTGCGACAGAAAAAATGGACGGCGGAGCGAACTCTGGCGAAGAATTTGTTGGACAAGCTAAACAAATTTTTAGATGGGGATTTTAAGCAATTGACCGGGGTAGTGGTTTTTTCTGGGCCGGGGAGTTTTACTGGTTTGCGTATTGGTATAACGGTTGCTAATACCATTGCGTACACGGAAAACATTCCAATTGTTGGTGCTGGCGGTGATGACTGGCTGAAGACAGGCGTCAATAATTTGAAAACTGGCAAAAACCATAAAATTGTAGTGCCAGAATATGGTCAAGAAGCACACACGACCAAGCCGAAAAAATGAAACGCGGTTATTCATGCTAAAATCTATAGTGTGATAATTACTAAAATTTCTCAGGCTGTCAAAACCGAGGGGCGGTACAATGTTTTTGTGGACGAACAATATTCGTTTAGTTTAGATGAATCGCAGTTGGTAAAATTAAACGTTCGCAAAGGCCAGGAGCTTACTGAGGAAGAACTGGCAAAACTAAAAGATGAGTCGGAGTTTGGCAAGAGTTATATTCGGGCAGTGGACTTGATTTCTCGTCGGCCGCGTAGTGAGAAGGAGATCCGCGACTATGCCTGGAAAAAGCAATGGTCTGCGGAAATTCGCGACCGCGTGATCGAGCGGCTGAAAGAGCGGCTCTATCTTAATGACGAAAAATTTGCCGAGAGTTTCGTTAGAAGTCGGACGAATACACGTAATTTTTCCAAGCGAAAAATGCAGGCCGAGCTGATGAAAAAAGGCATTCAAAAAGAACTAATGGAAAAAGTTTTGGCTGACAGTGATTTCGACGAATCGGAATCTTTGAAAAATTTGATGGCAAAAAAACGCGACAAATACGATTCTACCGAAAAACTCGTGCAATATTTGGCGCGCCAGGGTTTTCGTTACGACCATATCAAATCCGCACTAGACGAAATGCAGTAAATATAGTAGAATATATTATATGATTTATCTTGATTATGCTGCGGCGACGCCAATTTGCAAAAAGGCGCGACTGGCTATGGAGCCGTTTTTTACGGACAGATTTTACAATCCGTCGGCGGCATATACTCCTGCACGCGAAACGCGAGCTGTTTTTGAAAACGCCAGACACGATATTGCCAAGGTGCTGGGCGCTAACCAAAATGAAATTATCATTACTGCGGGTGCGACCGAGTCGATTAATTTAGCGCTGGGATCTTTTTCAAATGTTTTAACTAGCCAAATTGAGCATTCGGCGGTGCTGGCCTGCGCTGGAAAAAATTTAGTAAAAGTCGACGCAAGGGGACGCATCGATTTAGACGATTTAAAAAATAAGATTGACGAAAAGACGGAGCTGGTTTCTATCGGCTATGCCAATAGCGAAATTGGTGTGGTGCAACCACTCAAAGAAGCGGCGGAAATTATTTGTGCGGAGCGCGCTCGGCGTTCTAAGCGTGATAATAAAACGCCGATTTATTTACACACTGACGCTTCGGCGGCGGCGGGATTTTTAGACTTAAACGTGGCGCGTCTGGGTGTTGATTTGATGACTTTAAATTCTGGCAAATGTTACGGGCCAAAGCAAGTTGGCGCCCTGTATGTACGAGCGGGAGTTGAGTTGCGGCCGCTGGTTCATGGTGGCGGTCAAGAAATGGGGCTGCGTAGTGGCACGGAAAATGTAGCTGGAGCGGTTGGATTTGCTGCGGCCTTGGCGCAGGCAGAAAAAAAGCGCAAGAGCGAGGTCGGGCGCATTAAAATTTTGCGCGATGATTTTGAGAGTTTTATTATTGGTGAATTTGCGGGCGCTAGAATTAATAGCGCGAGCAAACATAGATTGCCTGGTATTTTCAATTTTTCAATTGAGGGTCTGGACGGCGAGCGAGCGGTTTTCGCTTTGGATTTTGCGGGAGTTATGTGTGCTACGGGTTCGGCTTGTGCTGCAAATAGCGGCGCGAGAAGCCATGTTTTAACTGCCATCGGGCTAACCGACGCGGAAGCTGATGGATCGCTGCGGATTTCGCTCGGCCGTTTTACCACTCAGCCAGAAATTGAGCAAGCCAAAAAAATTTTCAAAAAAACCTTGCCGAAAGAGCTAGAGATATCTCAAAAACAAGGGCAAATGTGGTAAAATAAGAGTAATGAAACATACAGTCGAGGAAGTAGTTTTGAAGTCAGGCGCTAGAGGCCTGATTATTAACATACCTGATGCCCCGGTCATGAACACGCAGTTTCAGTTTAGAGCGGGCGATCGTTATGCGAAAGAAGGCAAAGATCAAACGGCCCACGTCATGGAACACCTGGCGTTTGGCGCTAATGCTAAGTTTTCCGATGCGCACAGTTTTGATGAAGAGTTTACGAAGAACGGCGCCTGGAATAATGCTTGGACGTCGAACTACAACATGTGCTACATCGCGGAGTGTGCAGATTTTGAATGGGAGCGTATTTTGGAGTTGCAAAAACTGACGATTTGTTCACCAAAATTTGTGCAAAGTGAATTCGACAGTGAGTTGGGTAATGTGAAATCAGAACTGACTGGCTATCTCAATGTGCCGAATCGGGTGCTGTGGCCGCGTATTGGACAAGAGTTGGGCGAGAAAAATTTAACTTGGCAAGAAAAGCTTGAAACGCTGCCCAACATCACTTTGGCGGATATTCGCGATCATTATCGTCGCACACACACGGCCGAAAATATGCGGTTTGTGGTGGCGGGAAATTTTTCAGGGCAAGAGCCCAGGCTCAAAAGAATTCTTAATAGTTTTGATTTAGCGGCGGGCGAGAGAATGTCGGTGCCGGTCGATGACACGCACAGTTTTGAATCGTTTGCCATACGGCGCAAAGATATTTCGAATATTACTTTTGGCTTGACTATCAACATGCCGCGACGGCTGTCCGATGCTGAGAGCACGGCCATGAGTTGCATGGATCATATTTTGAACGGAACTTTGCACGGTTTAATTTTGGGTGAGGCGCGCAAACGCGGTCTGACTTATGACGTGTGGAGTAGCGCTGGCCGTTACGAATATAATTCAGCCTGGGATTTTGGTGGTGATGTGAATATTGAAAAAATAGATGAGCTGTTTGATTTGGTGGTTGAGGTATTAAAAAAGGTCAAGGCGGGGGATTTTGACGATCAGTTGCTCGACGCGACAAAGTTGTATGGCATGGGGCGTCATCAAATCGGCAATCAGACGGTCGGCCAGTTGGCAAATTGGTATGGCCACCGTTACTTCTTCGATGGTTTTGTGGATAATTTTGACGATTCTATCAAGCGTATTGAGGCCGTTACTAAAAAACAAATCGTTGCTACGGTTCGAGAGTTTTTTGACGCGAATATTTGGGGACTGGGTTTGTACGGCAGTACCGACAAAGCGACGGCCGAGCGACTACACGCCAGGGTAGAGGAATTATTTTGTGATTGACGCTCATGCTCATATTCACGAAGCGGACTTTCCTTTTGAGTGGGCTGAGGTTCTGCAAAATGCGCAAGATGCTGGCATTAATCAAATAATCACTGTTGGCACTAGCGTTAAAGATTCTCGGTTGGCGGCAAAATTTGCAGAGCAGCACGATGAGGTTTTTGCGTTGGTGGGCATTCATCCAGGGGAAGTCATAGACGGTGGTTTAGCGGAGCTGAGGGAAATTATTGAGAAATCACCAAAAATCGTGGGGTTCGGCGATGTTGGTCTGGATTATCATTATGAGAATTCTCAAAATACGCCTCAAGAGCAGAAAGAGCTGTTAAAGAAAATATTGTCGTTGGCGCTCGAGCGCAATTTGCCAGTTAGTTTTCATGTGCGGGACGCTTTTGATGATTTTTGGTCGATTTTTGATGAATTTAAGGGTCGAATTCGCGGAGTGTTGCACAGTTTCACTGGCTCCGAAGACGATTTAGCAAAAGCCCTGCAGCGAGGCTTGTTTATAGGGGTGAACGGTATAGTAACGTTTGCTGGAGACGTGCGGGAGGTGATTAGAAAATGTCCATTGAAGAGTATTATTCTTGAGACAGACGCGCCGTTTTTGGCACCGGCGAAGTTGAGGGGTCAGCAAAACCAGCCTGCCAACGTGGCTGAGGTGGCAAGATTTTTAGCTAGGCTATACAAGGTAGAGGTTTCAGTGGTAGATGAGATTACTTCTAAAAATACAAAAGAATTATTTAAAATCTAGCCCCCAGGGGTTGACTTTTGCATATTAATTTGCTACAATGTTGTGTCGGCCAGTTAGAGGTGGTCGAGAAAAGGAAAGAAATATGTTGGTAGAGGAAAGAGTATTCTACATCGATAGAGACGACCAAACGACTCGTCGTCCAGACCCTGTTCGAGCTGAAGTTACTGAAGAAGTAATCAAGCCGCGAGCTAGGGTGGATTCGAGTTGGGACATGATACTTAACAAACCAGAGGCCATTCAGGCGACTCGTGATTTTCTTGATCATCGACAACAAGTCATTGAAGCTGCTGAGCGCGAAATTGCAATTCGTAATGCTCGCAACGAGGTTAATAATAAATATTTGAAACCGGCTACGCAAATTGAACAGCTAGCTGATATGACGAGTGAGATTAATATGGGGCGCAATCTTGAAATTGTAAGATTTAATTTTAACGAACCCAATCACGGTCGCGTGTCGGCTGTCGGTCATGGCGCTCACAAAACTGCCCATGCGCCCAGAGATAATCGACAGTATTATATCCCAGAAGTAAGGGCGGCCTAATGATCCAAGTGATAAAAAACTTGACGACTTTGACTAAAAAGTCTCAATTAGCGAAAATGACGCGTGAAGAGCTGATTACTTTGGAATCGCGCATAGGTAAGCAATTATTTGGGCCGATACCGCAAGGGCGTTCGCGTGAGTTTTATTGTTTGGATGCGCATACTTGGGTCTGGCAGGAGCAGTGGCGAGACGGCGATATCAATCGCAAACAAATTGTGCGCTACGAAATTCGCCCAGACGGTATCATCAAAAATGTTGACGGCATTTATAAGCGCGTAGAGGGCGTGGAGCTGGAAAATCTGCGGGCGGCCATGAAAGTTTATTACGAAGAAGTGATGCGCGGGATTTACAAAACGGACCCGTTTACGGGTAATAAATTAGCATAGGAAGCGCCTCAAATGGAGGGGCGTTTTTATTTAACCAGGTAGTCATTGCGGAAGTTGAATTTCGTTTTGCGCCACATATATAAAACGACTAAAACCGATAAGGCATAAGACGCGCCCAGCGCCCAGGCGGGAAATTCAACCTGGTTTAGAGCGCCTGGAAAACTCGCCACGGTTTCGGCGACTTTGATTATATATGATAATAACCACCCTGCTGGCAGGGCAAGAACAACCGCCGCGAATGGCAAGATTATTGCAAAGATGCTGGCTAGAAAAGTCAAAAGCATGGTAAAGGGCACTATCGGCAAGACTAAAAGGTTGGCCAGCAACCCAAAGGGTGCAAAATTGCCTATGAAAAAAGCGATGACTGGCATGGTGATTAAGCTGGCGCACATGGTGTCTATGAAAATCTGTCTAAACCAACTTGGTTTTTTGTCGCCCCAGAAATAATTTTGCAGTAATGGCGAAACTATGATAACTCCAGCAAAAGCTCCAAAGCTCATATACCAACCAGCGTCGCCCCAGACGAAATAAGGATTGATTAGCGCGGTGATGCCAGCGACTATACAGAGCAACGTAACAGGGTGCATTTTGCGGCCGACATACCAACAAAAAAGTGACAGCATTGTTACCAAACAGGCGCGTATCATAGACGGGCCGAAACCAGTCACGGAAGCGAAAATCAAAACCAAAATGATAGCTCCGGAAGTGGCGGCGAACCGCGAGATTTTAGCGAATAGACGTCGAGCAAAGCGTACCAATATAGTTAAATTGTAGCCGCTGGCGACGATAATGTGAGTCAGGCCGGCGGCCATGAAAGCTTCGGACAGCAGGTTGGGCAGAGCGCGTTTTTGCCCAGCCAAAATGCCCATGCCAAGATCGGCCTCGGGCGCTTTGATTACTTCGCGAAGCTTTTCGCCAAAACTGTCGCGAAGGTCGCGCGCCAAATCGTCTTGATCTCCCCGCGTGATGTGCGTTAGTTTTCCAAAACTAATACTGGCAGGAAAATTAGCAAAACCAATTTTCAAATTACCAGAGACAGAAACAATGTCGCTGCGTTTGACTTGTTTGAGCGGCCCAGAAATAGCGCTGGCCCAAACTGTGGCTGGTAACTCTATACCGTCAATCTGGACGTGTGATAATTTGACTCGTAAATCTCCGGACAATCCGAAATCTGGATCTTCTGATACTTTGCCTGTAACGGTTACGTCCTGACCGATGAAATCGCCGTAGACATTTAACACTACGCGCTCGGTTCCACCGCGCGCTAAGCCAATAATAAGACCCGCAAACAGCGCTGGCAGGACACACCAAATTTTATGTTGACGTAGGCTCAAAACCAGCAGCAGGATTACTAAGGTCGCCAAAATCCAACCTGGAATAACTCCGATATATAATACCAAACTAAAGCCAATGCCAAACAGCACACCAAAAAATCCCGCAGTAATAATCCAAGAAGCGTGAATTTCGCGCTTGAAAAAAGTCATAATCACATTCTAGCAAATGTGTTAAAATAAGTAATATGGAAATTATCTTAAGTATAGCGGTATTGGCCTTACTGGGCCTGGTGATATTTTTGCTGTTACGTGCTAACAAAACAACAGACAACAGCACCGACGATAAGTTCTTGGTGGACATTTCGCGGCGCATGGACGACATGGCAAAAGTCATGTCCGAACAGATGGGCAAGCAAAATGAGTCGGTGCACAAACAATTCGCCGCTTCGCAAAAATTAGTGGCGGATATCACCGAGCGCATGACGAAATTTGAGGAGACTAATAAAACAGTTTTAAACGCCACAGACGAGCTGAGAAATCTGCAAAACATTCTTTTGAACCCTAAGCATCGCGGCAATTTTGGCGAGTTTCAGCTAGGAGCCGTGTTAGAAAATTTCTTTCCGCCCAACCAGTGGCAGCGACAATATAAATTTAAAAACGGCGATTTGGTCGATGCGGCTTTGTTTTTAAAAGACAAAATGATTTTGCCGATTGATTCAAAATTCAGCCTCGAAAATTATAACCGTATGATAGCGGCTAAGGACGCCGTTTCTAAGAAAAATTTGGCAAAGCAAGTGCGCGATGATTTGAAAGACAGAGTCGACGAGACGTCAAAATATATTCGCCCAAGTGAAAACACTATGGATTTCGCGTTTATGTTCATACCTAGCGAAGCTTTGTATTACGACATGTTGATTGCTCGAGTAGGTGAGACAGGTGGCGACAAACGGGATTTAATCGAGTATGCTTTTCGTGATAAACACGTGATTATTGTTAGCCCGACTACGTTCGTGGCGTACCTGCAAACGGTGCTGCAAGGGCTCAGGAGTTTGCAAATTGAAGAGCAAGCCAAAGAAATTCAAAAGCGGGTGGCACGCCTGGGTTCGCATTTAGAAAAATATAGTGAACTGATGAATCGACTTGGTAACTCATTGGGCACGACAGTCAATCATTATAATAACGCCTCAAAAGAGTTCAAAAAAGTCGATAAGGACGTGGTTAAAATTGCGGGCGGTGAAGAAAAATCAGAAGTCATGCAGATTGATGCGCCAGTTAGGGAGGAATAATATCTAATCCACTAAATTTTACCGCGGATGAAATTGCGCCGCCAGATTAATCGACCTGACTAATAAACAGCGCGATTAACCACAAGAAAAAGCCCTCTTAGAGAGGGCTTTTCGTTATAAGAACGGTCAGCTCTATTTACTTGCCACAGTTGCAGTCGGGGCCGCAAGTGCAAGCGTCAGCATCTTTTAGCATGACGTTGTACAGGCTGAAACCAATGGTTACACCAACGGTAGTGGCTAGAATAAAGATGATGTACGGCCAGATTACCGTTGCGAAATCACCGCTTAGTGGGAAGGCTTGAATCGCGCCAGCCAGAGCTGGGTTCAAGACAGCCGCGCCGCCAGCAATAGCTAAGCCAATGAAAATCGCACCACCGTAAGCAAAGCCACGAGAAAGTGATTTTCGACGACTAGTCAGCAGGGCAAAGCCCGCGCCAAGGCCGACTATGATTGAGCCAACAAGTTCCACAAAGAAAACGTAAAGTTCTTTATGAGCGGTAATCTCAGGAACGCTGAAGGATGATTTGACGCCGATTTGTGAGGCAACTTGCTCGACAGTCGCCTGTCCGCCAGTTACTTCCGCGACAACTTCAGCGGTGGTTTTACCGTCAATGTCTTCTTCTGTGACATAGCCCATCTCGATTAATTTGCTCTCAACTGTCGCAACAGTGCGAGTGCCGTCTTCGGCATAAGTAGCATTTTGTTCGTTAATGAACGCGCCCATGACAAAAAACGCTAGAACTGCGCCCAAAGATTGTGCTGCGATAAACGAAAGTAGTTTTGGCCAATACATTTTGCGATTGATCCAGGCCGCAAATGAGACGGCTGGGTTTAGGTGCGCGCCAGAAATCACTGCGAAGATTACGATAATCGCGATGATTACCAGTAGAAATTCCACACCAGTGTTAGCAAATACTATTGCCATGCTAGCTAGAATAAAGACGCCCAAAAACTCGGCGATTAAAGCGCCTGGTTTGATGGTCAAAGCTTTTTCTTTAACGGTTAATTTTTTTGCTGTTTTAGATCCAGCAGCTTTTACTGCTGAAGACTTCGCCACCACTTTTTTCGCCGCAATTTTCTTTGTCGGTTTCTTTGCGGCGGATTTTTTAGCTGCCGGTTTTTTAGCAGCGGCCTTTTTTGTTGCCATTTCTAACTCTTCCTCCTTTTTAAGTTATTATGCTTTTGATTGTAACAGATAATTTTTAAAAAATAAAGCGTAAGCATTTAGAAAAATTCTTTTTATGCTAAAATATGAAACATGGGAATACTTGTAAACTTAAATGATAATCGCAGCGAACTACAAAAACGCATCGCGGCGGAACTCAAAGAAAAAACCGAAGGCGGCGGCAAAGTTGCGGCGAAGTCTAGGCAGGTGAATTTGGAGCCAGAAGACGTAGATGGCGTGGAAGATTCGGTATACATCAAAGATTACGCGACCAGTAAAACTCTCAACTTAGATAAAACTTGGCTGGTTTTAATCGGCGGCGGAATTTTGGTAGTAATCATAATAATCGTGTTGGCGGTAGTGGGGTAAAAAAATGAAAAAGTCAAAAAAGATTTTAAAAATGACAGGACTGGGATTTTTGTTTATTTTGGTGGTGGTTGGATTGTTAAGTGCGGCGATATTTGTCTATTCGCATGTCGAAGTGCAAAATTACAAACGCGACATCACCGCGCAGGTCAAGGAGTTTAATGAAGATGGCAGATCGGGAGAAGTGGTGCGTCTTGGCGTGGTGCCGTTTGGCGAATTGCTTAACCCGCAATACAGAAAAATCAGAGAGCTCGAGAGCGATTATCACCAACTTTATTCTAATTTTACACGTTATTATATTGACAAAGATGATTACGAAACCAGAACTAGAGCTTACAACGAGGCGCGTCAGAACGGTGAAGACCCTGATGATGGTGAAGAATTAAGCCGGCAACAAGACGAGCTAGAAAAAGTCATGGAAGGCCTGAACAAAGATATTGAGAGATTAAAGGAAAGCTTTAATAATTTATAAAAGGAGGGAAAATGAAGATTTATTTGGGTGCGGATCACAGGGGGTTCGAGTTAAAACGCAAGGTTTTTGCGTATTTGGAAAAACGCGGCTATGACGTGGTGGACTGTGGCGCTAAGAGTTATAACAAAGACGATGACTACCCGATTTTTGTGCAGGCTGCTTGTTTGAAATTGCTCGGCGACCAGGACAGCGAAGATTCCAGGGCGATTTTAATGTGCGGCATGGGTCAGGGCGTAGCCATGGCGGCTAATCGTTTTGAGGGAATTCGTGCGGCGGTGGTGCGCGACCGTGAAGAGATAATTCAATCTCGCAAAGATAACGACGCCAATGTTTTAGCTTTGCCGGCGGACATTTTGGAGAAAGATGATGAACTGACCGCGGCGATTATTGACGCGTTTTTGACGGCGCCGTTTGCGGGAGTAGAGCGTTATAGGCGGCGCAACAGAATGATTGATAAATTGGAGGACGCGTAAAATGGCAATGATTTGCCCGACTATTTTGGCGGCTACACCAGATGATTTTGCGGAAAAGTCAGCCAAACTGGCGTTTGCGCCGCGCGTGCAAATTGACATTACTGACGGAGTGTTTGCCCCGTCGCAAACTGTTAGTCTCAATCAAATTTATCTCAATCCAGAGCAGAAAGTCGATCTGCACTTGATGGTTAAAGAGCCGCGCGGCTGGCTAGAGACGGCCATATCGCTAAATCCGCACATGATTATTTTGCACGCGGAATCGCAGGGCGAAATTTTGGAATTTCTGCATTATATTAAAAAATTTGGCATCAAAGCTGGCGTAGCGATTTTGCCCGACACTCAGCCGGAAGATGCGGCGGAGTTGATTAGTCTTTGTGATCACTGTTTAATTTTTGGCGGCAAACTGGGGTTTAACGGCGGTGAGGCGATTTTGTCGATGCTCAGCAAAGTTAGCTCGATTCGTGCGATAAATCCAACGGTTGAAATCGGTTGGGACGGAGGCGCCAATGCTGACAATATTAAGAAAATGTCTTTGTCGGGCGTGAACGTTATTAACGCTGGAGCGGCCGTGGTAGATAGTAAGAACCCAGAAAATGCGTGGAAAATGCTAGAGGATATTTTGGCGGCACGTGCGCACGCGGTAGCGCAAGACAGGAAGGTGACGGCTCGTCGTGGTTGATCTGCCCAGACTTGAAAAACACGCTAAAAATATTAGAAAAAATATTATTGATATGCTGGCGGCGGCTGGTTCGGGCCACACTGCTGGGTCGCTAGGTTTGGTCGAGATTTTGACGGCGCTTTACGGCGAGATTTTGACGGACAAAGATTTGTTCATGTTGTCGAATGGGCACGTGGCGCCAGTGCAGTACGCTACTTTAGCAGAATTCGGTAAAATTCCTAAGGGTGAGCTTGCGACCCTGCGTAAATTTGGTTCTAAGCTGCAGGGGCATCCCGAGCGGGTTGCCATGCCGGAGCTAATTCAAACCACTTCGGGGCCACTCGGCGAGGGCATTGGTCAGGCGGCTGGCATGGCGCTGGCTATTCAGAAGCGCGAAGAACAATATAAACGTTTTGTTTATGTGGTGGTGGGCGATGGCGAAATGCAAGAAGGCAATGTTTGGGAGAGCTTGATGTTCGGCGCGAAATATAAACTGGGCAATTTGATTTTGATTATTGATCGCAACGAAATCCAAATTAGCGGATCAACAGAAGAAGTTATGCCGTTGGAAAATCTCCAGGCAAAATGTGAGAGTTTTGGCTGGCATGTGGCGGAGATTGACGGCAACAACATGGAAAGTTTCATTGGCGCAGTTGGCACGGCGAAGATCGTAACCGACCGACCGACCGCCATTTTGGCGCATACCGTGCCGGGTAAGGGCGTCAGCGACATTGAGGGCGATTATAAATGGCACGGCAAAGCGCCGAGCAAAGAGGAAGCAACGAAATGGAAGGCCAAAGTTTAAGAGAGGCCTACAGCGAGACAAAACAAAAATACCAACGCAAACAAATTAGTCGTTGGTGGCTGGTCTCGTGGACACTGTTTTTCTTAGTTTTGGTCGAAGTTGGCGCACAAATGTTTTACCCTGGAGATTTGGCGCGCTTTAATACTAGTATTGATGGGCTAAATGTGTCGCGGAAAAATAGTACGGAAATTGCTGAGTCGCTGTTAGCTAATTATGAGTCTAGAAAAGTTATAATTGAAAACCCGGCTGGCGAACAGATAGAATTTTCTTTGCTAGAATTAGGAGCGTCCATTGATGTTGGCGGGCAAGTTTCGTCGACTATAGATTATTCGCTGGGCTGGCGTTTCGTGCCGTTTAGCCTGTTTTGGCCGCGCAACATTGATATTTATCCAGATACTCAGTTGGGTATCGGCACGAGTCTAGCGCAAAAAGAGCCGGTCAATGCTACGATCACGGTCAAGGACGACCAGCTTATTCTGGTAGAGGCGCAGTTTGGGTTGGAAGTTGGCGACCAAGGTGTGGATAGCGCCGATATTTGTAGTGGTGAGCTGGTGCTGAGGATTAGCCAGCAAAGCACTATGTTTTGCGACATTCATATTTTGCGTCCAGTGGTTTCGACGGCCACGGTTGAGACAGTGCTTGCCAGGGTGCAGTCGGCCCTGAGCGGCGGCTTGACTTTTGATTATAAAAACGAACGTCGTGTTCAGGCTGAATTTCGCGATGCTATAAAGTGGCTAAATTTTGCGCCCAACGAAGAAAAAGCTGACATTGACGTAGGGGTGAACATTGACGAAGTCAGGGGGTTTTTGGAGAAGACTGACCTAGCGACCTTAAATCAAAGTGCCGAGAATAACAGGGTGAATCTTGTCAACGGTGTGGTGAGCTCGCAGACCGCGGGCAAGGCTGGCTGGGGCATCGACTATCAGGGAGCCGTTGATACAATTAGCGAAATTATTGACGGAGCGGCTGGTAACGTGGTGGCGATTGAACTAGCGCATATTTATCCTGGTACTATTTACGATCGCAAGTTCACGGATGATTTTATCGGCCTGGCGGCGGAGCTGGAGTATTTATATGGCGACAAAAATGTGGCTATTGTAACTATGGATTTGACTGGGCGAGGTCGAAATATTTATATCAACCAGTGGAAACAGTTCACCGCGGCCAGCACTTATAAACTTTTTGTGGGTTATTCAATGTTGAAATCGGGTAGCCCCCCGAGTTGTTTTGAGACGATGATTATTAATAGCGACAATGACTGTCCGCGGGCTTGGCTTGACGAAAAAGGTCTGAAGAATGTCGAAAACGAAGCGCACGAAATTGGTGCTAGCTCGGTGACTTATTTCGGCAATCTCGATATGCGAACGGCCGCTATGGATTTGGCGAACTTTTTGCGGCGTATTTATAGTCAAGAACTGCCGATTGATAATAATCGCTTTATTAGCGCCATGAAAGCCCAGCGCTTTCGACAAGGTATTCCAGCAGGCCTTGGCGGCAACGCCGTGGTGGCTGACAAGGTAGGATTTCTCTGGGGACTTTTGCACGATGCGGGAATTGTTTATTCAAACAAAGGTGATTATATTCAGGTGATTTTAACTGACGGTTATTCGTGGGGGACTATTGCTGAAATTGCAGGTAAAATTTATGGTAAAATGTAAAGCATGAGCGGTACTGAAGAAAAAGAAATCAGAAAAGGTTTTGGCGAGGGGCTGTTTGAAGCGGCCAAAGAAAATTCGGAGATTATAGCGCTGTCGGCTGATCTTGGCGAGTCTACGGGTTTTGGCAAAATTATGGAGGAGTTGCCAGAGCATTTTGTTGAGTGCGGGATAGCTGAGCAGAATATGGCGTGCGTGGCTTCTGGCTTGGCGCATGAGGGCAAGCTGCCATATATCAGTTCGTTTGCTATGTTTAGCCCCGGGCGAAATTGGGAACAGATTCGCACAACGATTTGTTTGAACAACCAAGACGTTAAGATAATTAGCACGCACGCAGGTTTTTCTGATGCTCCTGATGGTGCGACGCACCAAGCTTTGGAAGATATTGCGCTGATGCGGGTTTTGCCTAATATGTCGGTTTTTAGCCCAGCGGATTGGGCCGAAGCCAAGGCTTTGGCACGCAAATTGCCTGGTTATAAACGCCCGGCGTATGTACGCATGCAGCGCGGCGCGTTCCCGGTGATTTTTCAAGAGACCGACAAATTTGCCATAGGTCGGGCCAAGCAGGTGCGTACGGGCAGAGATATCGCGATACTCACAACCGGATCAATGTTGCATAATGTTCTAAAAGCGGCTGAGAGATTAAGCGCTAAAGGTATTGAAGCCGAAGTACTGCATTTTCCAACGATTAAACCGCTTGATAAGCCAGCTATTTGGAGCGCGGCCCATAAATTTAAGAAAATTGTCACGGTGGAAGAACATCAAATCGACGCCGGTTTTGGCTCGTCTATCGCTGAACTTTTGAGTGAGGTTTTGCCGACGCCAGTGTTAAGAATAGGCGTGAAAGGCGAGTTCGGTGAATCTGGCAGTTATGAAGAGTTGCTTAAAAAACACGGTTTAGACTCAGAATCTATTGCGCTTTCGGTTAAAAAGTTTTACAATAATTAGCATATGGAATCGGTGGGAAAAAATACATACGAAAAATACCTCAGAGCCATGAACTATATTTCGGCAGCTCAAATTTTTCTGCAAGATAATTTTATGCTGGAACGGCCGCTGGAGTTCAGGGATATTAAACCTCGGCTAATTGGCCACTGGGGATCGGCTAACGGTATTAACATTACTTATCTGCATTTTTCGCGTTTAATTAAGGCTACCGGCCAAGATATGCTATTTATCTTGGGCCCCGGTCATGGTTACGCAGCCCTACAGGCCAACTTGTTCGCCGAGGGTTCATTGTGGCGCTACTATCCGGAAGCGACCAATAATTACAAGGGTCTGGCTTATGTCTGCAAAACTTTTTCGTGGCCGTACTCTTTTCCTAGCCACTCCAACCCTAAAATTCCTGGAGCAATTTATGAGGGCGGCGAGTTGGGTTATTCTTTGGCGACAGCTTATGGGTCGGTGCTGGACAATCCAGATTTGGTCACTGTTTGCCTGGTCGGTGATGGTGAGGCCGAAACTGGCCCTGCGGCCGCGGCTTGGCATTTAAACAAAATCGTCGATCCGCGCACTAACGGCGTGGTGTTGCCAGTTTTGCATCTCAACGGTTACAAAATTTCTGCGCCAACAGTTTTTGGTCGAATGAGCGATAAGGAATTGACGGATTTGTTCTCAGGTTACGGTTATATGCCGCGCATTGTTGATGCTAAAAAAGATGAGGCTGGACTGAAAAAGAACATTCATGAAGAAATGGAAAAAGCCGTTAACTGGGCGCATGGCGAAATTAAAAAAGTGAAAAAGCTGCCCGAAGACGAGACACCGCGCTTGCCCATGCTGGTTTTGCGCACGCCGAAAGGCGACTCTGGCCCCAAAAAATTCCATGACGAAAAAATTGCTGGCAATGCATTGTCCCACCAAGTCGTGCTGACCAATGCCAACAATAACGAAGAAGAGCTGCGCGAACTTGAGAAGTGGCTGAAATCTTACAAAATCGAAGAGTTATTTGACCCGCAAACTGGATTTAAGGAATTTATGGAACCTATTGTGCCGCCAATCGAGAGCACTATGGGCATGAATCTGCGCGCTATTTCTGCACCACCGTTTTATAAGAAAATTAATCTTCCGCCGATTGAACTTTATGAAGCGCACCCGACAGAAATGGGTGAGATTACGGGCGACAATTCTATGAGCATGATTGGTAAATATCTGCGCGATACTTCTAGTTTGAATGGTGATAATTTCCGCGTTTTTTCGCCAGATGAGAGTTATTCTAATAAAATTGAGGCGATTTTTGAAGTTGAAAAACGCGGCTGGACTTGGCCGCTCAAGTCGTGGGACAAGGACATGGCGCCTAGCGGCAGGGTGATGGAACTGCTTTCTGAGCACAGTTTGGAGGGCATGCACGAAGGCTATTGTCTGACTGGTCGCCACTCGGTTTTGGTCAGTTACGAGTCGTTCATCCAGGTGATATCTTCGATGGTTGATCAATATGCCAAGTTTTTATATCAGGCGTCGAAAGTGCCTTGGCGATATGCGCCGCCAAGTTTGAATTTTGTGTTGACCAGTTCGGCCTGGCGTCAAGACCACAATGGTTTTTCGCATCAAAATCCAGGATTTATCGACGACGTTTTGCGCCACAGCCACAAAAATGCCAACGTCTTTTTCCCGGCTGATGCCAACGAAGCGATTATTTCCATTAATCGAGCGCTTGATTCGGTTGGTGAAATTAACGTGATTTGTGCTGGCAAAACGCCCGAGCCGCAGTGGCTGAGTTTGCAGCGCGCTCAAGTTGAATTTTCGGCTGGCGCGTCGATTTGGCGCAGTTATTCGGACGATGATCCGCAAGTGGTGCTGTCGGCGGCGGGCGACTATATGGCCAAAGAAACTATTGCGGCTATGAAATTAGTTAGACGGGAAATACCAGAAGCGAGATTGCGTTTTGTGCATATAACAGCGCTGAGCCCGGGCGGTATTGGCATTGCCAACAATCAGCTGACTCAAAGTGCTTTTAACGAAATTTATACGCCAGACAAACCGTTGATTTTCAACTTTCACGGTCACCCAGAAACTTTGAAATCGATTCTTTATAATTACGGCGCATCCGTTCACCGCGCGACGGTGCGTGGATATATTGAAGAAGGTTCTATTACGACGCCGTTTGATATGCATGTGCGTAATAAAACTTCTCGATATCATCAGGCGACAGAAATTATCGGCAGGTTGCACGAACAGGGTGCAGTTGACGAGAAGCGCGCTTACGAATTGATTAATCGTTACCAGCAGAAGCTACAGCAGAACATCGCCCACGTGAAAGAAAAAGGCCTAGATGATTCGAGTGTGGTGGACGAAACATGGACAAGATAGTTTTAGTTGCAAACCCTGGTAGTGCTAGTCGCAAATACGCCGTTTATCGCGGCAGCGTGGTTGCTGGCGATTTGCATTTTGAATTCGAAAGAAAAACCGTGGTGTGTACGGTCAAGATTGCTGGTAAATCACAAAAATTTAAAACTGGTGCAAAAAATTTTGACTCCGCCACTAAATTGTTGCTCGGTATTGCTTATCGCACAAACTTGATCAAACCCTCAGAAAAAATTGCCGCGATTGGCGTGCGCGTGGTAGCTCCTGGCGATTTTTTTACGGGCGATCATTTGGTCAACCAAACTTTTTTAACCGAACTTGAAAAAGTACGCAGCTCTGCTCCGCTTCACGTTGAGGCGACCCTGAAAGAAGTGCGCGAGCTCAAAAAATTATTTAAAGGCACTAAGATAGTAGCAATTTCTGACAGCGCCTTTCACAGAAGTATGCCAGCTATTTACAAAAGTTACGGTATTAATACCAAACTGGCTCAGCGGTTGAGCATTAAGCGCTACGGTTATCACGGTATTTCTCTGGCTTCTGTAACTAGCCGATTGCAAGGTGCCGGGCGCTATAAAAAACTCAAGAAAGTCGTTGTGGCGCACCTGGGTAGCGGTTGTTCGGTGACGGCTATGCATAATTGGCAGAGCATCAATACGTCGATGGGCTATTCACCGCTTGAGGGATTGATGAGCTCGACGCGCGCTGGCTTGATTGATATTTCTGCTGCTTCAAAAATAAAACGCGAACTAAAGCTTAGCGATGTCCAGATTGAGTCATATTTGAACAAACAGTCTGGGCTGCTAGCCCTTAGCGAAAAATCTGATGATCTGAGAGAACTTTTGAAATTAGAAAAACAGGGTAATATCAGAGCGAAGTTTGCGATAGATATGTGGACTTCGCGCGTGGCTATGGGCATAGCAGATATGGCGGTGAGCCTGGGCGGATGTGACGCGGTGGTGTTCACGGGTACTGTTGGGCAGCGCAGTGCTATACTGAGGCGGCGTATTGTTGAGCGACTGGAATTCTTGGGTTTTTATCTTAAGACGCGCAAAAACGCCGTAACCTTGAATCCAAAAGAAATCATCGATATATCCAGCCGCAGTGGAGTGATGGTTTTGGTCGTGCCTACTGATGAGAATCTTGAAATTGCTCGTCGCGTTCTTAAGTTTATTGGCTAGCCCAGGCGGCTTTGAATATCGGACAGTAATTCTTCCCAGGAGACAATAAACTTTTCGACACCTTCTTTTTCGAGCTGTTCGACTACTTCGCTCATAGATATGCCAAGAGAAGCTAATTTTTCTAAGTTCAAACTGGCATTTTTGTAGCTATCGTTATTGGGGTATAGTTTCTCGTCTGAGTGATCAAAAACTGCTGAGAGAGTCGCCTCCGGCATAGTATTAACAATTTCAGCAAACGCCAGCGTGTCAACATAAATCGTCGGGGAATAATCTGGATTTTTCGTGCCAGTCGAGGCCCAAAGCGGACGTTGCTTATTAGCGCCGGCGTTTTCTAGTTCAGTCCACTGCGCATTATTGGCAAAAAACCCTTCGTATTCTTGATATGCCAGCTGGGTGTAGCTAACGGCTACTTTGCCACGTAGCGCCAACGCTTCGTCGCTACCGTTTCGCTCTAGCAGTTCATCGACCAAAGTATCAATGCGCGAAACGAAAAATGAAGCCACGCAGTGAATTTTTGAAATATCGTGCCCGTTTTTTTGGGCCGCTTCAATTCCGTCAACAAAAGCGCTCATAACTTCTTGGTAACGTTGGTGCGAAAATATCAGAGTTACGTTGACCGATATGCCTTGCGCCAGCGTTTCGGTAATTGCGGGCAGACCTTCTTTGGTCGCAGGGATTTTAACCATGACGTTTTCGCGATCAACTAGGTTGAACAGCCGGGCGGCTTCTAGTTTAGTTTTCAAAAAATCGTGAGCTAAGCGCGGATCCACCTCAATTGAAACACGACCATTGACGCCATTTGATCGATCATAAATGGGTCTCAAAATGTCACACGCATCGCGCACGTCGTCCGCGATCAAAGTCCAGACCGCCGTTTCCGTGTCGTTAAATTTGTTGAGGTCGTATGTTTCTGACTCGGTAATGGATTTTTGAAAAATTGACGGATTCGTAGTGACGCCGACCACGTTTTTTTCGGCGATTATTTTTTCTAAATCGCCTGAATTAATTAGGTCGCGCGATAAATAGTCTAGCCAAATTGACACTCCGCGGCTAGAAATTTTTTTAGTTCCGTTGTCCATTTAACCTCCTTGATTACGGTCCTATTGGCGGTGCTGACGGTATATTGATATAGCCAGTAGCTGAATCTTGATATAGTAGTTCGTCTGACACCGTGATGGTTATTGACACGTTGCCGGTAAATTGGCTAGGCACAATCATAGTATATTGACCGTTGCCGACTACTGTGCAACCGCAGCTATAAGCAACGCCGTTGAATGTTACGGTGATGTCGCTGATGCTGTGGTTGCCAGGGGCTAGTGCAAAAGCGATGGCGCCGCTATTGGTCGCGGGTGGGGTAGGCGGGCTATAGGTGATGTCGGCGCTACCGTCGGCGTTTTTGCTGACACTAGGGGAAATGTCCGAGCAGCTATGTACGTCGTCGCTGTTTTCAGCGTCCCAGCCGTCCTCGGCTTTGATAGTGTTCTTTCTGGTAACGATATCGTAATAGCTGGTGACTTCTTTTTCGACTCTAGCCGCTGGCGGTGTACAGTCGGTAGCTAGTTTTTTAGAAATCTGGTCGAAGACTTTGGTCGATTTAGTCAGCGTCCTTTGATTTTTGTTGTACCAGCTTGGGAAAATGTCGCTACGACCGCTGATTGATAATCTTTGGATGCCCTGTGGTTGGGCGAACCAATCGTCGGCTCCGCCCCAGTGGTACTTGCCCCACTTGTCGTTTTCTGGGTTGATGAAAATGTCGTTGTGCGTGGCGGACATAATTTCAGCCACGACGCTGCCTGGGATAAGCGAGCTGCCTTGTCTAAGCGCCTTTGGTATGTGATTACCGTACCAGACAGACAGAGCCGCTTGAGTGGAGTAGCTGTTCATCCAAAGGTCTTTGGCTTGTCCACCGGTGTCGGTGGTACCAGTTTTGGTGGCGGTTTGAATGCCGCGAATATACATTCCGGTCGGGTAGCTACCGAGAGTGCCAGAGCGGGCAATTGGGTCGTGCAAGATGTCAGAAATTATATAAGCCGCCTGCGGATCGATGACCTGTTCACCCTTGTCTTCCCACTCATAGACCACATTATCTTCATTGTCTTTAACTTCTACGATACCAGTAACTGGGCGATAAGTGCCGCCGCGCGCCAGAGTAGCAAAAGTATTAGCGTGTTCGACTTGTTTGACGCCGCAACCGCCAATAGCTGCCGACAATCCCACGAAAGTATCAGCACCGTCCGTGCAGTAGCTCAGGTTACCTTCTTTGCGGATCGCGTCAATTGATTCTTCGACGCCCATAAAAGCCATAGCCTTAATCACGGGGATGTTGCGCGACTCGCCAAGGCTTTGGCGAATCGGGATGCTGCCCTTAAAGCGGCCGTCAGCGTTACGCACAGATTGTCCATTACCAGTGGCGTAAATACTTTGCGGCAGTGGTTCATCTGAAATAACCGAGCCAGCGCCAAAAGTCTGTTCGCCTTGTTGATTAATCAGAGCCGCCCAAACGAAAGGCTTGATTGAAGAACCTGGCTGGATAAACGAAGTAGCCGAGTTGACCGCGCCATAGTCGGGGTAATTATAATCACGGCTGCCAGTCAGACCCAAAACCTGGCCAGTTTGGTTGTCGACCATGGTAAATGACGCATTGTCAAAGCCAGTAGAATCAGGCACGTAGCTGTTGAAAAGTTCTGTCATCTGATTATCCAAAATATTTTGCACGCGAATGTCCAGGCTGGTGGTAACTTGCAAGCCGCCTCTACCAACAGTCGCCACGCCAAGTTTGTCTTCAAGTTCGTTTTTGACCATCATCACAAAGTGCGGCGCCTTGACGTCAGTTAGTTGATCTTTGAGTGGTATGACAGTGCTGAGAATTGGCACTAATTTGGCTTCCGCAGCTTCTTCTTCGGTGATGTAGCCAGCCCGCGCCATATATGTCAAGGCGGTTTGCTGGCGCTGAACCAGGCCGTTGTCGGTTAATGTACATCTGTCACTGATATTTTCGGTCGTGGTTTCGGTCGCCTCAGCGTTCTCCGCGTCGATCGACACTTCCTGGGTGCCACAAGCCTCGATAATGTAATACGGATTATATAGACTTGGATTTTGCGGTATTGATGCAATCAGGGCTGCTTCTGCCAGCGAAACGTCTTTAGCTGATTTACCAAAATAAGTCTGTGCGGCAGATTCAACGCCATTGCGTCGCCCGCCGTACGGAGATTCGTTCAGGTAAAGGTTCAGAATTTGATCTTTGGTGTACATGTTCTCCACCTCAATTGACAAAACGGCTTCTTTGATTTTGCGGGGCACGCCAGCCAGCCCGCGTTCTTGAGCTTCGTCAATGAAGAAGACTTGCTTGACTAATTGCTGAGTCAGAGTTGAACCGCCCTGGGTACCGCCGCCGCCAAAGTTGTTGATGAACGCTCGAGCGATGCCCGAAAACGAAACGCCACCGTGATTATAGAAATCCTTATCTTCCAAAGCCACAGTGGCATGTCTGATATAGTCGCTGATTTGATCACCGTCAACCACCAGTCGATAGTCGCCAGTACCTTTATCTTCCCAGAGTATTTCGCCGTTGCGGTCATAATAGACAGTAACCGTAGAAGCCACACGTTTAGCGAGTTCTTCTGGCGAAAGCTTGCTTAGTTCGGTCGCAAAAACGAGAAATAGACCAACAATGAAAACAATAATTGCCAAGAAAAATCCTAGAATAATGTGCAAGATGCGACGTCGGCCAAAGCGCGTTTTGAGATAGGCGAGCCAGGTTGTGGGGTATAAACGCCGCAGCCAGCGCTTGTACCATTTTTTAGGTAGAGCGCGTTTATAAGTCGCGCGTTCACGTCGCAGAGCGTCGCGCTTTTTACCTCGTCTGGACTTGGGCGCCCGACGTTTCTTGGGGTTGCCAACCAAGTTTGAATTAACCCTAAAACCGCTTCTTGCTTTTTTCTTAGCCATAAAATCCTTCCTTTTTCTAAACCCAAGTATAACATAAACGCGGTGCCTCGCCAAAACTTTTTGACGGATTTTTTGTGGAAAATTGTCTGGTCGAAAAATTTTCTAAGTAGGGCTTGACATCGTGCTAGTGTTTGTTATAATAAACTCAAATAATAATATATAACACAATAATTTTTCAAATCAAAGGGGACTTAAAAACAATGACAAACCATAACAGCCCACCTAGTGGCTCGAGCAACAACAGCGCAGAAGACGCAACTGTTAATACTAACGAAACCGCCAGCGAACAACGT